>JAAIGF010106226.1_pt1 | contig 47818 bp, 48 predicted proteins | sample 6487441 | NCBI WGS metagenome assembly JAAIGF01 (sample SAMN13974129, study PRJNA590717) | phyllosphere metagenome | biome: pepper field; feature: multiple bacterial spot infested pepper fields; material: pepper leaves; isolation source: leaves from pepper fields | host: Capsicum annuum ...
ATCCTCGACGTCAATGCCGGCAGCCATGGCAAGTATTTCGCGACCAATTTCGATCCGGAAATCAATTTCCGTGAGTTCACCGGGCAGGTGTACAGCTGGCAGAACAGCCAGTGGACGACCAACCGCATGTTCGAGGTCAAACGCACCGACGACCTGCCGGTGGTGGGCTCGCAGAACCTGTACCTGACCGGCCACGATGAAGTGCACTCGATCTCCAAGAACCTGGACGTGCCCAACGTGCGTTTCTGGATGAGCTTCGGCGAGCACTACATCAACGTGTTCACCGTGCTCAACAACCTCGGCCTGCTCAGCGAGCAGCCGGTAACCACGGCAGAAGGTCTGCAAGTGGTGCCGCTGAAGGTGGTCAAGGCCGTGCTGCCGGACCCGGCTTCCCTGGCGCCTGGCTACACCGGCAAGACCTGCATCGGTGACCTGGTCAAAGGCACCAAGGATGGCAAGGCCCGCGAAGTGTTCATCTACAACGTGGCCGACCACGAGGAAGCCTTCGCCGAGACCGACAGCCAGGGCATCTCCTACACCGCTGGCGTACCGCCGGTAGCCGCTGCGCTGCTGGTGGCCCGCGGCGAGTGGGACGCCAAGCGCATGGTCAACGTCGAAGAGTTGCCGGCCGAGCCGTTCCTCAAGGCGCTGGACGTGATGGGCCTGCCGACTCGAATCAAAGACGAGCACGGTGATCGTCCGTGGGATCAGTCGCTGTAAGACTGGCCTGCGCGGTCGCTGCATGAAAAAAGGATCGCCTCGGCGATCCTTTTTCGTTTCCAGGAGCTGGGTTTAAACGCTGAAGCGACCCACCAGTCGACTGAGGTCAGCGGCCAGGCGCGACAGCTCGTGGCTCGAGGCGCTGGTTTGATGGGCGCCAGTGGCTGACTGCACCGACAGATCGCGAATGTTCACCAGGTTGCGGTCCACTTCGCGGGCTACCTGCGCCTGCTCTTCGGCCGCGCTGGCGATCACCAGGTTACGCTCGTACATTTCACTGATGCCGCTGGTGATCTCGCCCAGTGCGGTGCCCGCACTCTGGGCCAGCTCGCGGGTTTCGCGCGCACGGCCGTTGCTGGCTTGCATGGAGGCCAGCGCCTGGCTGGCGCCGGTGCGCATGCCGGAGACCATCTGCTCGATTTCCTGTGTCGAGTTCTGGGTGCGGTGCGCCAGTGCCCGCACCTCGTCGGCCACCACGGCGAAGCCGCGTCCCGATTCGCCTGCCCGCGCCGCCTCGATGGCGGCGTTGAGGGCCAGCAGGTTGGTTTGCTCGGCAATCGCACGAATCACGTCCAGTACCTTGCCGATTTCCTGGGACTGCTCGGCCACGCGCTGTACCAGCGTCGAGGTACTTTCCACCTCGCCGGATAGATCGCTGATCGCCGCGATGGTTTCTGCAACCCGGCTCTGACCCAGTTGGGCGCAGTGGTTGGCAGCCTTGGAAGCCTCCGAGGTGGACACCGCGTTGCGCGCCACTTCATCGACGGCAGCGCTCATTTCGTTGACGGCGGTAGCGGCCTGCTCGATCTCGTCGTTCTGCCTTTGCAGACCGCGACCGGCTTCGTCGGTCACTGCGTTCAACTCTTCGGCCGCGGCGGCGAGTTGCGTCGAGGAGCCGGAAATCTCCGCCAGGGTTTCGCGCAGGCGACCCTGCATCTGCGCCAGCGAGGCTTGCAACTGGCTGACTTCGTCGCGCCCTTGGACCTGAATGACTTTGGTCAGGTCACCGTTGGCCACGTGTTGGGCGGCCTGCACGGCGTGCTTCAGCGGCGCGACGATGCTGCGCGTCAGTAGCCAAGCCAGCAGCACGGTGATCAGCGCGGCGAGCAGAATCACGGTGATGACGACCAGTCGGGAGCTGGCGTATTCATCCGCCGACACCGCTCCCTCCTGAGCGATGCCCTTGTTGTAGATCTCGCCGAGCTCGGCGAGCTGCGCGCCGGTGCCATCCACCACCGGCTTCATGTCGACCAGCAGCAGCTTGTTGAGCGCATCGCGCTCGCCCTGGCGTGCCAGCACGAAGGAGTCGGCCATACCGCGCTGGTAAGCGGCGAAGTCCTTGCGGAACTGGTCATAGACGCGCTGCTCGTCCGGCGTGTCCACGAAAGCCTCGAAGGCGCGGATGTTCTGTTCCAGCACCTTGTTGCGCGCTTCGTACTGGCCCACATAGGTGTCGACGTTGGCAGGGTCGGGATCCAGCGCCACGCGCAGGGAAATGGTACGAATGCGCAGCATGTTTTCGCGAATCGACCCGATGGCCTGGATGCTTGGCACCCAATCGGTTTCGATGGTGGTGGCGCGGTCGCGAATGCTCGACATGGTGGCGAGCGAGAAGATGCCAAGGAAGGCCACCATCAAGGCGATCAAAGCGAATCCGAAGGCAGCGCGTGGGGCGATGTTCCAGTTGCGGAGCAGCATAGGGACCTCTGGGGTCTGGCAGGTATTGTTGTTGTCCACGGGGCTATCGGCTGCCGGGGATGGTGTTTCGGGCATTCTTGCAAAAAATCGCTGGCTAGTCATAGGATGTCTGATCACAATAATCACAAGCGGGCCTCCCATGTTCAAACCATTCGCTGTTGCTGCACTGGCGTCCTGCCTGGCCACCACGGCCCAGGCTGCTGTTTCCTTCGCCTATATCTCCAGCCCGAACGATGGCCTGATTTCCCAGTACCGCCTGGACGACAGCACGGGCGGCATTGCGCTGGTTGAGCAGACCCAGGCCGGCGACAAGGTCAACCCCATGGCGCTCTCGCCCGATGGCTCGCTGCTGTTCGCGGCCCAGCGGGTTGCGCCGTTCAAGGTCATCACCTACCGGATCGATGCGGGCACCGGGCGTCTGGAACGCCTGGGCCAGGCACCGCTGGCCGACAGCATGGCGTACCTGGCTACCGACCGTAGCGGGCGTTTCCTGCTGGCCGCTTCCTACGGTGGCGCCTTGCTCAGCGTCCAGGCCATCGACAAAGGTGGCCAGGTTTCGGACAAACCCCAGGTCTACAAGACCGGCCCGTTCGCTCACTCGATCCGCACCGATCCGAGCGACCGTTTCGTGTATGCCGGCAACCTGGGCGTCGACAAGGTGTTGCAGTTCAGCCAGGACAAGCAGAGCGGCGCGCTGACCCCCATTGGCGAAGGTTTCGCCGCCACGCCGGCCGAGACCGGCCCGCGGCACATCACGTTCTCGCCCAATGGCAAGTTCCTCTACGTGGTGGGCGAGCTGAGTGGCACCGTCACCGGCTATGCCATCGATGAGCGAACCGGTGCCCTCAAGCAGGTGAGCGAGGCCAGCGGCATTCCCGAATCGCTGGGGCTGGCCCGTGGCGCAGCGCGCAGCGCCGCCAACAATGACCTCAAGGACGATCCCACGCCGCGCATCTGGGCGGCGGATATTCGCCTGTCGCCCGATGGCTCGCTGCTGTACATCACCGAGCGCACCACCAGTTCGGTATCGGCGTTCCAGGTCGATGCGAAGGACGGCAGCCTGCAGCTTCTCGGCAACTACCCGGTGCAGGAAAAGCAGCCGCGCAACATCGCCTTTTTCCCCAACGGCAAGTGGTTGCTGGTCACTGGCGAGAAGAGTCAGACCGTGGGCAGCTATCGGATTGGCGACAAGGGCAGCCTCGAACGGGTGGGCGAGGCGAAGTCGGGTGATGGCGCCCTGTGGATCGAGATCCTTGCGATCAAACCCTGAGCGCGGTGCCTGGCGCCCATGAAAAAGGATCGCCTCGGCGATCCTTTTGCGTTCACGGCACCGAGGTCAGACGGTGACCACGCCCAGGAGCACCGCCGCGGCCAGCATCACCAGGCTGATACCCCAGGCCCACAGCACGGTGTAGCGAATGTGCCTGTACAGCTCGACGCCGGCCAGGCCGATGGCCAGGTACACGCTCGGCACTACCGGACTGACGCCGAATCCGGTGTTCTCGCCGATCAGCATGGCGTTGGCCACCGACGCCGGGTCGACACCGGCGGCCACGGCCACGTCGCGGATCACCGGCAGCAGGGCGAAGTAGTAGGCATCCGGCGAGAACAGCATGCCCAGCGGTACACCGAAGGCGCCGATGATCACGTGCAGCCAGTTGGCCGAGCCCGCGGGCAGGATGTCGATCATCCAGCGGGCCATGCCTTCGGACATGCCGGCGCCCGACAGCACGCCCAGCAGGATGCCGGCAGCGAGCATCACCAGGGCCATCTGCATGGCGTCGCTGGCGTGGCGCAGCACCGCCTTGTTCTGCTGTTCCAGGCTCGGGTAGTTGAGCACCAGGGCCACGCCGAGGCCGACCATGAAGCAGGCGAACAGCGGAAACGCGCCGGTGAACAGGCAGACGAGGATGATCACCGTCAGCGCCAGATTGGCCCAGTAGCGCCACGTCCGTGGGCTGAGCAGGTGCTCGGTATCGGCCACCGGCGTGTCGTCAGCGTCAGGTTGGCCGAGCGTGGCGCCGTTGCCGGCAAGCTGGCGTTGCGCGCGCAGGCCGAGAAATACCGCCAGGCCCATGACCAGCGCCAGGCCGACCACCTGGATGGGAATCAGCGAAATCCACAGTTGCGAGGCCTCGATCCCGGTCACCGCAGAGGCGCGTGCGGTGGTACCGCCCCAGGGCACCATGTTCATCACCCCGGCGCTGAGCACCACCAGGCACAGCAGCATTTCGCGGCGCATGCCCAGGCGCAGGTACAGCGGCAGCAGCGCGGGGATCACCAGCAGAAAGGTCGCCGCACCAATGCCGTCCAGGTGGGTGACGGCGGTCACCGCCACGGTGACCATCGCTACCGCCAAGGGGCGGCCGCGGGTGCTCTTGAGCAGGAAGTTCACCAGCGGGGCGAACAGGCCGCGCTCGCGCATCACGCCGAAGTACAGGATGGCGAAGATGAACAGCGTGGCAGTCGGTGCGACCGCCTTGAGGCCTTCGGTGATGAACTTGCCGATTTCGCCGAGGCCGAAGCCGGCCATCACGCACGCGATCACCGGCAGGGTGACGAAGGCTACCAGTGGGGTGATGCGGCGCATCAGAATCAGGATGACGATGGTGAGCATCAGGGTGAAGCCGAGGGCGGTGATCATGACGATCTCTCCGGTTTTATTATTGTTTGGAGTCGCAGGTCTGGCGTTGAGTGAGTTCAGGAGGGCGCAGGCAACCTCAGGTCGAGCAGCGCATAGCTCAGGCTCTTGCCGTGGCGGTCGATGCCGGGGCTGGCATTCACACCGCCTTCCAGGGCGTTTTCCACCACGAAGTTGAGGCCGCCCAGGTTCGGCAGCTCATATCGGCGCACGCTGCCGATGCGGCGGTGGGCCAGGCAGCCCGCCACACGCTCGACGGTCAGCTCGCTGGCCAGCCAGGCGTAGTGCGCCGGGTCGTAGGCGAACACCGCCACGCTGAGGATGTTGCCCTTGTCGCCGGCACGGGCGTGGGCGTAGTCGCATAGCAATACGGGGTCGCTCATCAGCACCACTCCACCTGTTGCTGCACCGCGGTACGTGGGATGAAGAAACTCGCCGTGCCCAGGGACTCGGCAAGATGCCGGCGCACCCCGCCGCCGCCCGCCGGGCCGTTGGTGTAGAGCGATTCGGCGTCGAGCAGCAGGTTTTCCAGTAGCGCCTTGTCGGCGGCGACGAAGCTGATGCGCAGGCGCACATCCTGCGGGTCCCGTGCATCGGCAAGGCGTTGCTGCAGCCATTCGCCGCGGGCGTCGTTGAACAGGCTGGCGACGCCGATCAGATCGATCCACGGCGTGAGCTGCGGCGCCAGGCGGGCGCAGCGTTGCAGCAGAACGTCACGGGCGAGTGCGGCACGGGCGAGGGCGCCGGGCCCCGCGTAAGAGATTTCCGCCTCGGCGAACCAGTTGCCGCGCAGACCGACCAGGCCCTTGAGCTCGGTCGGGCGCTGATGACCACGGATGCCTTCGATCTCCACCAGGTCCGGGCCGACCTGGCGAACCCGCGCGTTGCTCAGGTCCAGGGTCACGTCGGGCGTCAGGTAGGCGGCCGGATCGTGGACCTCATAGAGCAACTGTTCCTTGACCGTGCGCTCGGTGACGCAGCCGCCAGTGCCGGCGGCCTTGCCGATGGTCACCCGGCCATCGGCCTGGACAGTGGCGATCGGGCAGCCGACATTGGCCAGGTCCGGCACATCCTTGAGGCCCGGGTGGGCGAAGTAGCCACCGCTGACCTGGGTGCAGCACTCGAGCAGGTGGCCAACGGCGGTGGCCAGGGCGATACGATCCCAGTCCTCGGCTTGCCACCCGAAGGCGTGACGCAGCGGGCCGACTGCCAGGCTGGGGTCGGCCACACGGCCGCAGAGGACGATATCGGCGCCTTCATCCAGCGCCTGAGCAATGCCCTCGGCGCCGGTGTACACGTTGACCGAGACAATCTCGCCGTCCAGTGCCTTGGGCAGCCAGCGTTGCAGGACCTCGCCCGAGTCGAGCAGGTCATCACCCACTACGCAGGCGATGCGCGCCGCTGCGAATGGGCCTGCCTGCAGCTGTTTGCGCAAACGCCGGGCGGCAGCGCCGGGATTGGCCGCGCCACCGTTGGTGATGATCGGGATGCCGGCATCCAGGCAGATATCCAGCACGGGTTCGAGAAAGTCGAACAGCCGGCTGGCATAGCCGCTTTCGGCGTCGGCCAGGCGGCGCAGTTGCGCCTCGGCGAGGGTGCGCTCGGCGAGCAGTTCGAAGAACAGGAAACGGCGGCCGTCGCGGGCGGCGAGGTCGTTGGCCAGTGCCAGGGCGGCATCGGGCCGATCATTGGCGAAGCCTGCCCCGCAACCGATATGGACTGTTGTCATCGTTATGATCCAGGTCGAGGTCTGCTGCGAGCGTGCCGTGTCTGGATTTAGTTGTGAATTCGAAATGTGATATCAATTGATAAATTAATTTTATAAAAACACTCATCATGGATATCAGCTTTCGCCAGCTTCAGGCGTTCGTGCTCATCGCCGAGCAGCGCAGTTTCAGCCGCGCCGCCGAGCAGATTCACCTCTCGCAACCGGCACTCAGTTACAGCCTGCGCAAGCTGGAAGAGGCGCTGGGCCTGTCGTTGTTCGCGCGCAACACCCGCAGCGTCGAGCTGACCGAGGCCGGGGTGCGCTTTCTGGAGCAGGCCCGGCGTCTGCTGCGCGACATGCATAACGCGGTGCACGACGCCCACGAGCAGTTGCACCTGCAGAGTGGCTCGCTGCGCATTGGCGTGTTGCCGTCGGTGGCCATCGAGCCGTTGCCGCGGGTACTGGTCGATTATCGGCAGCGCTATCCGGGTATCGACATCAGCCTGCGTGACGGCCGCGCCGGGGAGATCCGCCAGTGGGTCGGCAACGCCGAATTGGACTTCGCCATCACCTCGGTAGCGGATGAACCCGGCATGCTGGATTTCCAGCCGCTCTACGATGACAGCCTGGTATTGCTGGTGCGCGGCCTGGGCGGGTTGCTTGGCAAGAAGCTGCTCGCTGACCTGCAGAACCTCGATTACGTGGCCACCACCCGCGACACCAGCCTGCGCAGCATGGCTGACCAGACCCTGGAACGCATGGGCCTGCGACCTGAGCCCGCATTCGAGGTCGCTTACATGAGCAGCGCTGCTGCACTGGCGCGGGCGGGACTGGGCTATGCACTGCTGCCGGCGAGCGTGGCGGATACCTTCAATGGTGACGGCAGCCTGTGCGTGCACCCGCTGCCGATGGCGCCTGCCCGTGGCATTGGCGTGCTGCAGCGCAAACCCTGCTACCTGAGCCCGCCGGCCCAGGCCTTTGTCAGCATGCTGAAGCAGCATGCCGATGCCATTGGCCTCTAGGGTCTGTTCCCGTTTCACGCACGGCCGCGCCGGAGCCAGTTTTTGTGCGAGGCAAGGCACGAGATGCGAAGTTTGGCAGGTCAAATGAGCCATCGAGTAACGCCGCATCGCAAAAAAACTGGCCCGGCCCTTCGGGTTGCGCGGCAACGCGGCTCGCGCTGAAACGGGAACAGACCCTAGCCACGACTGACGTTTGGGGCTACCCGTGGCAGGCGATTCACGCGACAATCAGCGCCCTCGAAAATTGATGTGCCGGGTACCTGACGTTTGAACACCGAGCTGCGCCGCCGCGCCTACCTGGATGCCATGCAAGTGGCCAGCTGGCTGCCGCGCGTCGAACTGCCCTTCGCGGCGCCGTCGCGGCCCGAGCTGCTGGTTGCCTTCGAACCGGAAGCCGAGGTCGTCGCGCCGCCAGCGGTACAGGCGAATGTCAGCGCGTTTGCTGCGGCACCTGCCGCCAGCGCCTTGGTCGCCCGCGAGCGACCCCGTATCGAAGTGCCCAAGCCCGGCACCGCAAGCAAGGCCAGCGAGCCTGTGGCCGAACAGACCAGCGCAGCGCCGGCCCCGCGTGAGCGACCGACGCCACCACCACGGTTCGCCCTGCAATTGCTGCGCGCCGGTAGCTGCGCGCTGTTGGTCGAGCTGCCGACCGGTGAGCCGTTTCAGAGTCGTGACCCGGCCTACCTGCTGCTCAAGGACCTGCTGCGCGCCGCCGGCCTGCCGGATGCCCCGCAGATCATCGGCGAGCCGGTACGCTGGCCGCTACTGGTACGCGGCAATATGGACCAAGGCCCCCAGGCAGCGCTGGATTTCGTGCAAAGCTTCATCGGCGCACGCCTGGAGGAGCAGGAGCCCTGTGCCTGCCTGTGGCTGATCGGCTTGCCGGCCATCCGCTTCGCCGGCGACGCGGATGCCGAGGCCTACAACCGCGAGTTGCAGGTCGAAGAGCTGGGCGCCGCCTGGGCGCTGCCCGGCCTCGAGCTGCTGATGGACGAGCCAGAGCGTAAACGCGACCTCTGGCAGGCCATGCAACGGGTGCGGCGGCGCTGGCTGGAGGCATCGGCATGAGTGATGCGATCACCTTCCGCCGGGCCACCGAGGCGGATATCGATGCGGTGCTGAAAATCGAATACGCCGCCTTCAGCCATCCGTGGACGCGCGGCATCTTTCTCGACAGCCTGAAATCCTACGAAGTCTGGCTGATGTTCGAAGGCAGCCAGCAGGTCGGCCACGGGGTGATCAACGTGATCATCGATGAAGCCCATCTGCTCAACATTACCGTCAAGCCGGAAAGCCAGGGCCGCGGCCTGGGCCTGCGCTTGCTCGAGCACCTCATGGAGCGTGCCGCGCAGCTCAAGGCCGGGGAGTGCTTTCTCGAAGTACGCTCCAGCAATCAGGCGGCCTATCGCCTATACGAGCGTTATGGGTTCAACGAGATTGGCCGCAGGCGTGATTACTACCCAGCGCCCGGCGGCCGTGAAGATGCGCTGGTGATGGCCTGCACGCTGGTGGAGTGAACTAGCGGCGTGCCCAGCGCCGTTCGCGGCGCTCTTCCTCGACCTGGCTCAGGTCGTATTTATCCAGAAACTCTTCAGGCTGCACAGCCTGCTCGGGTGGCGACTCATCGGTCGGGCTGGCTGGTTTCTGCGCAGCACCCTTTAACGGTTTGCGCGGTGTCAGCGGCTCCACCACATCACGCAGAATGGGCGGCTCGGCCGGTTGGCGGCGGTCAGGTGGCTGCTTGTCAGTCATGACGAACTCCAGATCAGTCATTGGCTCTACGCAATGGACGGCCCCAAGCCCTGAAGATTCAGCGTTTCGGTCTTCAACCAGCAAACCCCTAGGGTTGTTCGGGATAGAAATCGCCTTGTCAAAAAGGCCGGCGCATCCGTATGGTGCGCATCGACCTTTCTCGGGAGCCGCCGCCGTGAGCGATCTCAAGCACCTGTTCGACAACAATGAACGCTGGGCCGAAAGCATTACCCAGAACGACCCGGACTTCTTCCCGCGCCTGGCGCGCCAGCAGACGCCCGAGTACCTGTGGATCGGCTGCTCGGATGCCCGTGTGCCGGCCAACGACATTGTCGGCCTGCTGCCCGGCGAGCTGTTCGTGCACCGCAATGTGGCCAATGTGGTGCTGCACACCGACCTCAATTGCCTGTCGGTAATCCAGTACGCGGTCGACGTGCTCAAGGTCAAACATATCCTGGTCACCGGCCACTACGGCTGCGGTGGCGTGCGTGCGGCCATGCACGATGCACAGTTCGGCCTGATCGATGGCTGGCTGCGCAATATTCGCGACCTCTACTACGAACAGCATGCGCAGCTGGCTGCGCTGGCAGACGAGGAGGCGCGGGTCGATCGCCTCTGCGAGCTGAACGTGATGAAGCAGGTGGGCAACGTCAGCCGCACCAGCATCGTTCAGAACGCCTGGCACCGCGGCCAGCCGTTGTCGGTACATGGCTGCATCTATGGGCTCAAGGATGGCCGCTGGAAGGACCTCGACGTCACCGTCACGCGTGCCGAGCAACTGCCCGAGCAGTACCGTCTGCGTCCGCCGCAGGCATGAGTATGGGTAAGCCTTCGCGCCAGCTGGCGATTGCCGGTGTGCTGGTGGCGGTGTTGTGCTGGGCGGGCAATGCCCTGGTGGCCCGTGCCTTCGCCGGCGAGATTCCGCCTTTCGCCCTGGCCTTCTGGCGCTGGAGCCTGGCGCTGATCCTGATAGTGCCGTTCGTGGCATTGCCGCTGTGGCGGCATCGTGCCGCGCTGCGCCATGCCGGCTGGCGCCTGGTGGTGATCGCCGCATTCGGCATCGCCGGCTACAACACCTTTCTGTACAGCGCGGCGCAAACCACTGCAGCAATCAACATCACCCTAGTCAATACCTGCATTCCGCTGATCACCTTCATCTTCGCCGGGCTGCTGCTCGGCGCCTGGCCCGCGCGGCGCGCCTGGTGGGGTATGGCATTGGCGGTAGTCGGCTTGCTGGTGCTGATCTGCCGCGGTGATTGGCAGACCCTGGCGGGCATGGCGTTCAATCGGGGTGATCTGATCATGCTGCTGGCCGTGCTCGACTGGGCGCTCTACACCGTGCTGCTCAGGCGTTGGTCGGCTTACCTGGCACCGATTCCACCACTGGCCCTGTTGGGCATGTTCATGCTGCTGGGCGTGCCGATGATCCTGCCGCTGTATCTCTATGAGCTTTCCACTGGCGCGCAGCTGCTGGCGACGCCGGCCAACCTGGCGGCCATCGCCTACACCGCGGTGTTCGCCTCGCTGGTCGCTTACCTGGGCTGGAACAACGGCGTGAAGGTACTCGGCGCCTCGACCGCAGCGATGGGTAACTACCTGATGCCGGTGTTCACCGCGATCCTGGGCTGGATTCTGCTCGGCGAGGCGCTGCAGCTGTTCCACTGGTTCGGGGGTGCGCTGATCTTCGCCGGCCTGCTGCTGGCCACCCTGCCAAACCGTTCGCAACGCGCAGCGCGCTGACGCGATACAGCCCGTCTTTCCCCGTGCCCGCATGACCTGCAAACATGTGTTTGCGGCCATGCCCACGGGCGATGTAGGGCTAATTTCGCCTGCCGGAAAACTTTACCGGACCCATGGCGGTCTATGCCGTTGGCTGGCGGCTTCGGTGAACCGATGACGCCATAACGGGCACGTAGGCAATTCAGTTGCTAGGTTTATGCCGTCTGCAGAAGGATAAGTTGTGAGTTAATGGATTACTCGCACGTCTCTCCAACTCGAAAAACTGCAACCGTGCACAGGCTGACGGCCTTCTATCCGTCACTTCGTGGTGCCTGCTGGCGCGTCACGTTGCTGGTGATGTTGCTCGTCGGATTGAGCGGCTGCATACGCAATCAGGCCAATGGCGCCTTTGCCAGCAACAGCATGGCGGCGAGCCCTGGCGAGTTGTTCCAGACCCACTCTGATCGCATGGCCACCATCGGCATGCGCAGCAACCTCAACAGCCTCTATCGGTTGATGGACAAGCTCTACCAGCGCAACCCGCGCGAGTGGCGCAAGACCGGCCTGGCCAATCGCGAAGTGGCGCTACAGGCGGTGCAGCAGGCGATCGAGCAGGGCAGGCCACCGCCGGCGCTGGCTGGCCGGCAGGACATCGTCGCCCTCAGCTATGCGCTGAGCCCGGAGTTTCAGGGTGATCGGGTCGGCGCCTTCATCTATGCCATCGGCAGCATGCTGATCACCGCCCATGGTGGGCGCACCCAGTTCTACATCACCGACACCATCGACGCGCAGTTCGTGCACAACGCGGCACGCAACATCGAGAAGGCCACCTGGCTGCTGGCTACGCGGCGCGACGCCCAGGGCAACTCGCTGCTGCTATCCAACGAGTTGTCCGAGAACGGGCGCAACCTGAGTTTCGCCGTGGAGTTCGGCAAGATCGTCGCCCGCCTGGATTACCTGAGCGATGTGCTCGACGAGCGCTACCGGCGTATCGGCGTGAACTACGCCCACAGCCTGCTGTTTCTGAACTTCCTGCCGGTGCAGTAGCAGGCGCCCGCTCGCATAATCCGAAGGAGGGGCTTTAGCCCCGAGCTCTTTGCGCCCTGATAAAACTCGGGGCTAAAGCGGATCGCCGCCCGGCCCCTCCTACATGCTCACCGACCGCTTCTGCCTTGTCACAGCCTCTTCGATGTCGCCTAAAAAGACCGTGAACAGGTTCTTACACCTTTCTGACGAACTCGGACTTGAGCTTCATCGCGCCGATACCATCGATCTTGCAATCGATGTCGTGGTCGCCGTCGACCAGGCGAATGCCCTTGACCTTGGTGCCGACCTTGACCACCAGCGAGGAGCCCTTGACCTTGAGGTCCTTGATCACGGTGATGGTGTCGCCGTCCTGCAGCACGTTACCGACCGAGTCCTTGATCACCTTGGCGTCGTCGCCGGTCGCCTCGCTGGCGGTGGCCGACCATTCGTGGGCGCATTCCGGGCAGACCAGTTGGGTGCCGTCTTCGTAGGTGTATTCGGAGTTGCAGGCAGGGCAGGGTGGCAGCGTGCTCACGGGGTATCCTTCTGAGGCCGTGGATAAAAAGGCCGCAGATTATATAGGGTTTTACCCGCCGCCGGGTATCGGCGTCAGGCGTCCGGCAGCAACGCCTCGGCCTCGATCTCGATCAGCCACTCGGGCTCCGACAACCCGGTGACCACCACCCAGGAGGTGGCCGGTGGCTGCGCGGGAAAGAAGCTGCGCAGGGCATCGACGATATGCGCCTGCTCGTCACGGGCCTGGGCGGCGAGGTAGATGCGCAGCATCATCACGTGCTGCAGGCTGCCGCCGGCAGCGTCGAGAATCCTGCGTACGTTGTGCAGCGCGGCGTGGGTCTGGCTGGCCAGGTCATCGCCGACCAGCCGTTCGTGCTTGTCCACGCCGACTTGCCCGGACAGGTGAATGCGCCGCCCGCCCTGGCTGATCACCGCCTGGCTGAAGCCGTACTGCAGGGTATCGAAGACCGAGTCGGGGTTGAGTGTGTGCCTGTGCATCGATGCGTCCTTGATCAGAAACAGCCAGCCAGTCTAGCGTTGCGCCTGTGCTGATCCAGCCCGAGACTGTTGCCAGTTGTGCAGGGCGGGTGCGGATAAGCCGAACTCATGGCGGCTTTGCTGCCTCCAAACGAAAGTGGTGGTTCGGCTGGCGCCGAACGCTGCATCTGCCGATGAGTCCTGGGCTGCCTGTCAACGGCCCGCCATAGCCAGTGGAGGCGCTATGTTTTTTCCCCAGTTGCCGGGTGTCAGCCTGTTCCAGGTGATGAAGAAGACGGTTACCGACTTCATCGAGGACGAGCTGCCCACCTACGCCTCGGCCCTGGCGTTCCAGATGTTCTTCTCGCTGTTCCCGTTCCTGCTGTTTCTGGTCGCGCTGATCAGCCTGCTCGACATGCAGCCGTTCTTCGACTGGCTGCGCCAGCAGGCCGAACTGCTGCTGCCGTTATCCACGGTGGAGCTGGTCAACCCGGTGATCGACCAGTTGCAGACGCAGAAAGCCGGGCTGTTCTCGATCGGTATCGTGGTGGCGCTGTGGACGGCGTCGTCGGCGGTGCGCTCGACCATGGATGCGATGAACAAGGCCTACGGTGTGAAGGAGGGGCGCAAGCCCTGGAAGCGCATTCCCCTGTCGTTGCTGTACACCATTGGCATCGCCGCGGCGCTGCTGACTGCCGCCGCGTTGATGGTGCTCGGCCCCCAGGTGATGAACTGGCTGGCGCACCAGATCGGCATCGAGCAGGTGGTGGTCACCCTGTGGACCTGGCTGCGCCTGCCGGTGGCGGTATTTCTGCTGATGATCGTGGTGGCGGTTGTCTACTACGTGGCGCCGGATGTGGAGCAGCGTTTCCGCTTCATTACCCCGGGCTCGGTACTGGCGGTGGTGGTGTGGATTGCCGCCTCGGTGGGCTTCGCCTATTACGCGCAGAACTTCGCCAACTACAACGCCACCTACGGCAGCATCGGCGCGATCATCATTTTCCTGCTGTACCTGCACATCTCCTGTGCGGTGCTGCTGTTTGGCGCCGAGCTCAATGCCGTTATCGAGCATTTCTCGCAGGAGGGCAAAGAGCCCGGCGACAAGGAAATCCTCCCGGAAAACGAGCCCTCTACCTGACCGCGGGCTGCGTCGGTGGCCAGGTCAACTGGCCGCTGTCACTGAAGCGCTGGGTGCCGAACAGGCCCCCAGCGAACTTGCCGCGCAGCTGGTAGGGCAGGCTCTGGCCGGGCTGGTGAGTGCTGGCCCCCCAGGCCTGGCGAAGCACCGAATAGGCCGAGATGGTCACCGGCACGCTGATCACCTTTTCGCCAAAGCGCGGCACCTGGCCACGCTGATCGCTGACCCCGCGGGCCAGCGGCTGGTCGTTAATATCCAGGGCAAGGGCGATGCCATTGAAGTCGATGGCGTTTTCATTGGGATTCTGCACCCGCAGCTTCACCGCAAAGCGCGCCTCGAGCCCCTCTGATGGCAGCGGCTCCAGGCCGACCAGATCGATATGCAGCGGATCACGCGAGGACCAGGACGCGCAGCCGGCCAGTGTGGCCATCAGCAGCAGGGCACTCAAATGGCGCAGTGTGGGGCGCATGGCAATTCTCCGGCATCGATCATCGTGCAGTTGTGACCGCAACAAGTGAGGTTCGGCTCAGGCGCTCGCTCGCTGCCTGGCGGTCAGCACCAGGGCGATGCCGCCCAGCACGGCCAGTGAACTCAAGCCCAGGCGCAGGCTCAGTGATTCACCCAGCAGCAGGCCGCCAGCCAGCGCGGTGATGATCGGCACGCTCAGTTGCACGGTGGCGGCCTGAATGGCTTTCAGATGGGTAATGGCCGTGTACCAGATGGCGTAGCCCAACCCCGAGGCCAGCGCTCCCGATGCCAGGGCGTAGAGCACGCCATTCAGGTCCCAGCTCGTGCGGTGCAAAAGCACCATGCTCAGCAGCAGCGCCATGGGTACGCTGCGCACGAAGTTGCCGGTGGTTGCCGCCAGGGCATCGCCGGCGCTGCGGCCCAGCAACGAATAGGCGCCCCAGGCAATGCCGGCGGTCAGCATCAGCAGCGAGCCGGCCAGGGGCGGCGCGCTGGCGCCGGGAAGCAACAGGGCCAGCAACCCTGCGAAGGCCAGCAGCAAGCCGGCCAGGCTCATCGGCTCCGGTCGCTCGCCCTGTCGCCAGCCCCACAACAGCATGCTGATCTGCACGGCGCCGAACAGCAGCAACGCGCCAACACCTGCATCGAGGTTTACATAAGCGAAGGAAAATGCGGCGGCATAGATGAACAGTGCTGCCGCACCACTCCAGCTGCCGGCCGAGGTCGTCGAGCCAGTGCGCAGGCGCAACAGCAACGCCAGCATCAGTGCACCGGCGAGCAGACGCAGGCTGGTGAAGGTGGCGGGGTCGATCTGGGTGGTTTTCAGGGCCAGGCGGCAGAGCAGCGAATTACCGGCGAAGGCCAGCATGGCCATAGCGGTGAGGAGCAGCGTACGTGCAGGCATGGCCATCCTCTCGTGCAGGTCTGGCAGTGGGTCAGCTCAGCTGCAGGCAGCTCGCTGATGACGTTCAGAGGATATAAGCACGGCAGGGCAGAGCGTGGTATCAGCGCAAGGTCTTGGCCTAGGGCCGCCTCAGATCGCGCGTAGTGCCTTGCTATGGAGCATGTCGATCAGCGCATCGACCATTGCATGGGCATGAGCACCAAGATCATAGGCTTCGGGCTTGAGCAGCCAGTGAGCCTGCAGGCCATCGATATAGGCGTGCAGGCAGATCGCCGCGCGCTGGCAATCGAGATCGGCCGGCAGTTGGCCGCGATTGACGGCATTACGTAATGTTCTGGCAATGCGTTGGTCGCATTCTTGCTGGAACGCCTGCATCTGCTGGCGCAGGCCGCCAACCTCCGAGCTGTACTCGCACTTGTACTGCAGGATTTCGCCGACGCGGCGGTACTCGTCGCTGGCGTGCATGCGCAGCAGCAGCTGCACCAGCAGTTGACGCATATTGCCCAGCGGGTCCGGTTCGTCTTCGCTCTCGCAGGCGCGGGCCAGCTCTTCCTGGGGCAGCAGGCGACGGTCGAGCATGGCCTGGAACACGTCGACCTTGTTCTGGAAGTGCCAGTAGATGGCGCCGCGCGTTACCCCGGCAGCGGCAGCGATGTCAGCCAGCGAGGTGGCTGATACGCCATTGGCGTAGAACACCCGCTCGGCAGCATCGAGAATCTGCGCCCGGGTTTCTTCGGCTTCCTCTTTGGTGCGTCTTGCCATGTCGAGCAGTTACCACGCGCTTGAGTTGTGGATGAAAAACCGGTGGAGGTCACAGGCAGGCTTAGTGTCACACAAAAAGATCCGTTTACAAACATTCTCGAACGTAAGTATATTTGCGCTCTATTTCCCAGTATCCACCTCGGCTATCTGCCAGGTACCGCCCCCCGCGGCTCGAATCACTTAGACATGAGGTCCTTTCAGATGCAGAAGAAGCCAGCCTTCGCCGCTATGGTTTCCGCTATCGCTCTGGCCACGCTGACGCTTGCTGGCTGCGGCGACAAGGCTGCTCCGCCACCGCGCCAGGCGCCGACTGTCGGCATCGTCACGCTGCAGGCAGAGCCTTACACGCTGACCACCGAACTGCCCGGCAGAACCGCCGCCTTCCGCATCGCCGAGGTGCGTCCGCAGGTCAACGGCATCATCCAGAAGCGCCTGTTCAAGGAAGGTTCCGAAGTCAAAGCCGGCCAGCAGCTGTATCAGATCGATTCCTCGGTCTACGTGGCTGCGGCCAAGAGCGCGGAAGCGACCCTGGCATCTGCCAAGTCGCTGGCCGAGCGCTACAAGAGCCTGGTTTCCGACCAGGCGGTGAGCCGTCAGGCCTATGACGAGGCCCAGGCTGCACGCCTGCAGGCCGAGGCCTCGCTGGAGCAGGCGCGCATCAACGTGCGTTATACCAAGGTGCTGGCGCCCATCGACGGCAAGATCGGTCGCTCTGCGGTCACCGAGGGGGCGCTGGTCAGCAGCGGCCAGACCAACGCCATGGCGACCATTCAGCAGCTCGACCCCATCTACGTCGACGTGACCCAGCCGACCAAGGATCTGCTGCGCCTGCGCCGCGAGCTGGCGAGCGGTCAGCTGCAGAAGGCCAGCGACACTGCCGCCAAGGTGCAACTGCGTCTGGAAGACGGCAGCACCTACGAGCACGAAGGCACCCTGGAGTTCTCCGAGGTGTCGGTCGACGAGGGCACCGGCTCGGTGACCCTGCGCGCGGTGTTCCCCAACCCGGACCACAACCTGCTGCCCGGCATGTTCGTGCATGCGCGCCTCGCCGCTGGTGTGAATCAGCAGGCCATTCTCGCCCCGCAGCAAGGTGTGACGCGTAACGCCAAAGGTGAGCCGACCGCGCTGGTGGTCAACGACCAGAACAAGGTCGAGCTGCGTCAGATCAAGGCCGAGCGCACTGCCGGTAACCGCTGGCTGGTGCTCGATGGCTTGAAGGCCGGCGACAAGCTGATTACCGAAGGCCTGCAGTTCGTGCAGCCCGGCGCCGAGGTGAAAACCACCGAAGCGAAGAACGTGGCCGAGCCGAAACCGGCCTCTGCTGACCAGGCTGAAACCCGCTAAGGAGCGATTACACGATGTCGAATTTCTTCATCGACAGGCCGATTTTCGCCTGGGTGATCGCCTTGGTGATCATGCTGGCCGGCGGTCTGTCCATCCTCAAACTGCCGGTCAACCAGTACCCGAGCATCGCCGCGCCCGCAGTGAGCATCCAGGTCAACTACCCGGGTGCCTCCGCACAGACCGTGCAGGACACCGTGGTGCAGGTGATCGAGCAGCAGATGAACGGTATCGACGGGCTGCGCTACATCAGCTCGGCGAGCAACTCCGATGGCAGCATGGAGATCACCGTTACCTTCAACCAGGGCACCAACCCGGATATCGCCCAGGTTCAGGTACAGAACAAGCTGCAGCTGGCCACCCCGCTGTTGCCCCAGGAAGTCCAGCAGCAAGGTCTGCGCGTTACCAAGGCAGTGAAGAACTTCCTCTTGGTGATCGGCGTGGTCTCAACTGATGGCAGCATGACCAACCAGGATCTCTCCAACTACATCGTCGCCAACATGCAGGATCCGATTTCCCGCACACCGGGCGTTGGTGACTTCCAGGTGTTCGGTGCCCAGTACGCCATGCGTATCTGGCTGGATCCGGCCAAGCTCAACAACTTCCAGCTGACCCCTGTCGATGTGCGCACCGCCGTGCAGGCGCAGAACGTGCAGATTTCCTCCGGCCAGTTCGGCGGCCTGCCTGCCGGCCCCGGCCAGCAGCTCAACGCCACCATCATCGGCAAGACCCGCCTGCAGACGCCGGAGCAGTTCCGCGACATTCTGCTCAAGGTCAACCGTGACGGCTCCCAGGTACGCCTCGGTGACGTCGCCAGGGTCGAGCTGGGTGGCGAGAACTACAACATTCGTGCGCAGTTCAACGGCAATGCCGCATCCGGCCTGGCGATCAAGCTGGCCACCGGTGCCAACGCCCTGGATACCGCCAAGGCGATCCGCGCCACCATCGATCAGCTCAAGCCATTCTTCCCGGCCGGGATGGAAGTGGTGATGCCGTACGACTCCACGCCGGTGGTTCAGGAATCGATCCATGGCGTGGTCATGACCCTGATCGAGGCCTTCGTGCTGGTCTTCCTGGTCATGTACCTGTTCCTGCAGAACTTCCGCGCCACGCTGATTCCCACCCTGGCGGTGCCAGTGGTGCTGCTCGGTACTTTCGGGATCCTGGCGGTATTCGGCTACAGCATTAACACCCTGACCATGTTCGCCATGATTCTGGCCATCGGCCTGCTGGTGGACGACGCCATCGTGGTGGTGGAAAACGTCGAGCGGGTGATGCGTGAAGAGGGGCTGTCGCCGCTCGAGGCGACGCGCAAGTCCATGGGCCAGATCCAGGGCGCGTTGGTGGGCATCGGCGTGGTGCTGTCGGCGGTATTGCTGCCAATGGCGTTCTTCGGCGGCTCGGTGGGGGTGATCTACCGGCAGTTCTCGATCACCATCGTTTCGGCCATGGTGCTCTCGGTGATCCTCGCGCTGATCTTCACGCCGGCGCTGTGCGCCACCATGCTCAAGCCGATCGCCAAGGGTGATCACCACGAGAAAGGCGGCTTCTTCGGCTGGTTCAACCGCACCTTCGAGCGCAGCGTAGACAGCTACGAGCGCGGCGTACGTGGGGTGGTCAAGCGCAAGGCACCGTTCCTGATCATCTATGCGGTGATCGTCGCGATTGCCGGCTGGCTGTTCACCCTGATCCCGTCGGCGTTCCTGCCCGAGGAAGACCAGGGCGTACTGTTCGCCCAGGTGCAGACGCCGTCGGGCTCCAGCGCAGCACGTACCCAAGCGGTCGTCGACGACATGCGCAAGTACCTGCTCGAAGACGAGAAGGACGTGGTCAACTCGGTGTTCACCGTGACCGGCTTCAACTTCGCCGGCCGTGGCCAGAGCTCGGGTATGGCGTTCATCATGCTCAAGCCGTGGTCAGAGCGTACCGCTGCCGGTACCAGCGTCGCCGAGCTGGCGCAACGCGCCCAGGGCCGTTTCTTCGGTGGTGAGTTCCGCGATGCGATGGTCTTCGCTTTCGCCCCGCCAGCGGTGATGGAGCTGGGTAACGCTACCGGCTTCAACCTGTTCCTGCAGGACCGCGCCGGCGTCGGCCAGGCCACCCTGAACGAAGCCCGTGACAAGTTCCTCAAGCTGGCCAACCAGAGCCCGGTGCTGACCAGCGTGCGCGCCAACGGTCTGCTCGACGAACCGCAGTACAAGCTGCTGATCGACGACGAAAAGGTGCGCACCCTGGGTGTGTCCCTGGCGGATGTGAACAGCACCCTGCAGATCGCCTGGGGCGGCAGCTACGTCAACGACTTCATCGACAAGGGCCGGGTCAAGAAGGTCTACCTGCAGGGTCAGAGCGACTCGCGGATGAACCCCGAAGACCTGAGCAAATGGCACGTGCGCAACGATCAGGGCCAGATGGTGCCGTTCAGCGCCTTTGCTACCGGTGAGTGGACTTACGGTTCGCCCAAGCTGTCACGCTACAACGGTGTGAGCGCCATCGAGATTCTCGGTGCGCCGGCGCCGGGCCACAGCTCGGGTGAGGCGATGGCCGAGGTCGAGCGGATTGCCGCCGAGCTGCCACAGGGCATCGGTTACGACTGGACAGGCCAATCCTACGAGGAGCGCCTGGCGGGTTCGCAAACCCTGGCCCTCTACGCGCTGTCGTTGCTGGTGGTGTTCCTCTGCCTGGCCGCGCTGTACGAGAGCTGGTCGATCCCGTTCTCGGTGATCCTGGTGGTGCCGTTGGGTATCCTCGGTGCGCTGCTGTTCACCCTGGGCCGCGGGCTGTCCAACGACGTGTTCTTCCAGGTGGGGCTGATCACCACCATCGGTTTGTCGGCGCGTAACGCGATCCTCATCGTCGAGTTTGCCAAGTCGCTGCACGAGCAGGGCAAGAGCCATCTCGAGGCGGCGGTCGAGGCGTGCCGCATGCGTCTGCGCCCGATCATCATGACCTCCCTGGCGTTCATCCTCGGCGTGGTTCCGCTGGCCATTTCCAGCGGCGCGGGCGCCGGTAGCAAACATGCCATCGGTACTGGCGTAATCGGCGGTATGCTTACCGCTGCCGTGCTGGCGATCTTCTGGATCCCGCTGTTCTATGTGGTGGTCAGCTCGATGTTCAAGGACAAGAGCGTCAAACAATCCAATGATGAGGAGGCGGTCCAGTGAGGCAGTCCCTGTTGTCTCTAGCCGTTGCGAGCATCGTGCTCAGCGGCTGCACCATGATTCCCGACTACCAGCGCCCCAGTGCACCAGTCGATACTGCCTGGCCCCAGGGCCAGGCGTACCAGGGCAGCGCCGTGCAGGGTTCGGTCGCCGCGGCCGACCTCGGCTGGCGCGAGTTCCTGCATGACCCGGCGCTGCAGCGCCTGGTGGAAACCGCGTTGAACAACAACCGCGACCTGCGCGTGGCGGCGTTGAACGTCGAGGCCTACCAGGCCCAGTACCGCATCCAGCGTTCCGAGTTGTTCCCCAACGTCTCGGCCGATGGCAGCGGTACCCGCCAGCGCACACCAGCGGACCTGTCGCAGACCGGCCGTTCCACGGTTGGCGGCCAGTACAGCGCCACGGTCGGCGTGAATGCCTGGGAAGTGGACTTCTTCGGGCGCCTGCGCAGCCTCAACGAGCAGACCCTGCAGCAGTACTTCGCCACCGAAGAGGCACAGCGCAGCACGCAGATCAGCCTGATCGCCAGTGTGGCCAACGCCTACCTGACGCTGCAGGCCGACGAAGCCTTGCTGAAATTGACCCGCGAGACGCTGGGTACCTTCCAGCGCAGCCTGGAACTGACCCAGCGCAGCTTCGACGTCGGGGTGACCGATGCCCTGTCCCTGAGCCAGGCGCGTACATCGGTGCAGACCGCCCAGGCCAACCTGGCGCAGTACACCCGCCAGGTCGCCCAGGATCGCAACGCCCTGGGCGTGCTGCTGGGCGGCCCGGTGCCGGCTGACCTGCCGCAGGGCGAAGGCCTGGACAAGCAACTGCTGGCCGAGGTGCCGGCCGGTTTGCCGTCCGACCTGCTGCAGCGTCGTCCCGACGTGCTGCAGGCCGAGCGCGAACTGCTCGCGGCCAATGCCAGCATCGGCGCCGCCCGCGCGGCGTTCTTCCCGAGCATCAGCCTGACTGCCAACGCCGGCACCGCCAGCCGCCAGCTGTCCGGGCTGTTCGATGGTGGCTCGGGTACCTGGCTGTTCCAGCCGCAGATCAACCTGCCGATCTTCACGGCCGGTCGCCTGCGCGCCAACCTCGACTATGCCGAGATCCAGAAGAACATTCAGGTGGCGAACTACGAGAAAGCGGTGCAGACCGCCTTCCAGGAAGTCGCCGATGGCCTGGCTGCGCGTGGCACCTACGAGGAGCAATTGCAGGCCCAGCGCAACCTGGTGGAAACCTCCGAGAGCTACTACGACCTGGCCGACCGGCGCTTCCGCACCGGGGTGGACAGCTACCTGACCCTGCTCGATGCCCAGCGCCAGCTGTTCAGTGCCGAGCAGCAGCTGATCGGCGTACGCCTGTCGCAGCTCACCAGCGAGATCAACCTGTACAAGGCACTCGGCGGTGGCTGGAACGAGCGTAGCCAGACTGCACCGGCCAGCGCGGCCGCACCGCAGTCCTGAGCGGCTGCCAGCGCCCATGAAAAAGCCCCGCAATCGCGGGGCTTTTTCGTTTCTGGCAACGTGTTACTGCGGCGTCTGTACGCGCACCGAGCGGTTCATCCTGTGACGAATCAGCTGGATTAGGCCGGGCAGGATCGACACCACGATGATGCCGACGATCAGGTAGTGCAGGTTGCTCTGCACCGCCGGCAGGTTGCCGAAGAAGTAGCCGCCGTAGGTGAACAGGGTGACCCAGAGAATTGCGCCGACCACGTTGTAGGCGGCGAAGTGGGCGTAGTTCATGTGGCCCATACCGGCGACGAAGGGCGCGAAGGTGCGCACGATCGGCACGAAGCGCGCCAGGATGATGGTCTTGCCACCGTGGCGGGCATAGAACTGCTGGGTGATTTCCAGGTGACGCCGGCGAAAGATCTTCGAATCAGGGTTGCGGAACAGCCGCTGGCCCATGAAGCGGCCGATGGTGTAGTTCAGCGCGTCGCCGAGAATCGCCGCGCTGATCAGCAGCAGCACCAGCAGGTGCACGTTCATGGTGCCATGCACGGCGATGGCGCCGGCCACGAACAGCAAGGAGTCGCCCGGCAGGAACGGGGTGACCACCAGACCGGTTTCGCAAAATATGATCAGGAACAGGATCGCGTAGATCCAAGTGCCGTATTGGGCGGTCAGGGCCGCCAGATGCTGGTCGATATGCAGAATGAAATCGATAACCAGGTGAATGAATTCCATCAAGGGCTCCAACGATAGTGCGGCCCGGTGTCCATCAGGGCGGGCTGCTTGGGGGCGGCATTATGCTCGCAATGGCGGGCAAAGGCGCGTGCTACAGGGTTCGGGCAGGCGTTTGAGCGTCAGTGCCGGCAAGCGTTCCATGCCGAGAGCAGGCGCCGATGAAACGCGGGCGCGTGGCGCTATCGGCGGCTGCCGTGCGCGGGGTTCGGGAATCGCTAGGGTTTCTGCCGGGAGGGAATGTGCAGCTCGGTGGTTTGCGCTTCCTTGGCTTGCAGTGTCGACGGGTCGCGGCTGCTGACGTCCTGCTGGGCGCGTTGCTTGGCGATGGCGGCCATGCGCTCGGACCAGGCGAACTGCAGCTCGCGGTATTGCGGTGCCACGGCGGCACTGTTGAGTCGCGCTTGTTCCTGCCAGAACTCCGCATCACCACGCCACCACGGGTCTTCGCCGGGTGCTACAGGTTCGATCGGCTGAGCCGGTACGGCTTTGGTGGCGGTAGCTGGCGCCAGCTTGATGGTGGTTGGCTCTGGCTGTTGCGGCGCCGGGTTGAGGCGGGCAAACAGCTGGGCACCCCCATAGGCCAGCGCGGCGCCAACGGCAACTGCAACGGCGCTGCGCGCAAACTCGCTGCGCGGGCTTTTGGGTTTGCTGACTGGAGCCTTCATCATCCATCCCTAGAAGAGAAAGAAACCGACACGACGCATGGCGGAACCTGGGTGAATGATAGCCACTTGCGCGGCGCCGTTGAGCTTTATTTACGTGTCGGTGAGGCGTGCTAGAGCCGTTACTTGGCCTTGATGATGCGCTGGATGGTGCCAGTGTTGTTGTTCAGCAACACATAGTCGGTACCAATCTTCACCCAGTGCTCGTGTTCCTTGTCTTCCGGCTCCGGCAGGTTGTGCTTTTTCAGGTCCTTGATGGCGTAATCGTCGCGCCAGTACTTGTGCGGCGCCGGGGTGCCTTCCTCGAGATCACCGATGTGCATCGGGTCCTTGGCTTGTGGATCTTCCTGCTTCGGCTTCTGCTGGAGCACCTGGTCCTGATAGACCTCACGGGCGGGTTCCTGCTCTTTCGGGTCGGCCGCATGGGCCATGCCGCTGACCAACAAGGCGCCAAACAAGATGCTGAGGGTAGGCGTGGTTTTCATGTGACTCTCCTTAATCCGTGTCCATATCAATGGACAGGGACAGGTTGCGGAAAACTCAACCTAAATTTTCGCCACCCAACCGGCCTGTCGTCTTCTTATACCGCGTTGCCGGTGACACTTGCGTGCAGGCCGCCGAACGGCAGGTTTTTTCCATGAACCTTAAGGCCGCATGTCAGCACTATCTATTCAAGTACCCCATTCGAGTGAGTCATGCCTGTTTCCGTTTTTCTTGCCTTGGTATTCGGCTGCGTCGGCGCCGTGCTCATGGGCATCGGCCTTTCCCGGCGTCGTGTCAGCCGCAACTGGTTGTGCGCGCAAGGGCGCATCATCGCCAGTGACTGGGGGCTCAGCACGCCGAGCCGTTACCCGCGTTTCGAATGGCGCGACGCCGAAGGCAACCTGCACATGCACGAGAGCAGCATGAGCAGCTGGCGCCATTACCGCAAAGGTGATGCGGTGCCGGTTCGCTACGACCCGACGTTCCCCAAGCGTGCGGTGATCGATACCCCGGTGCAACGCGGCGCCTCGTTCTTCTGGCTGGGGGTGCTGCTTTGCGGCATTGCCGGGCTGTTCCTGCTGGCCGAGCTGCTGCTCAACTAAGCCGCTGGCCTTCCAGCCGCTCTGCGGGGCGGCTGCGACCATCTGAGCACATACGTCCAATAAAGCCGCTCGACGCAGCGGCATAGTGGCTGCACGGTCGAGATGCAGCCACGGGCTGTCTGATCGTCATGCCGCCGGCCTTGGCCGTGCGGGTCGATTTCGCCGCCAAGGACGTCCCTCGATATGCCAACCAGTGAGCCGAGTGAAGTGGTGACCCTGGTCATCCAGCACAAGATCCGTCCGGGCTGCCTGCCGGCCTACGAGGCCTGGCTCAAGCGTGCCCTGGCCGCTGCCGAGCAGCAGACCGGGCACCTGGGCGTCAATGTGATCCGTGCGGACGGGCAGGGTGACAGTTTCACCACCGTGCTGCGTTTCGCCGAAGGCTGGCAGCTCGACGAATGGATCGCCTCGGATCGCCGCCGCCTGCTGGTCGACGAAGTGCTTCCGCTGCTCGAAGGCGGCGACCAGATCCAGGTCAGCCGCGATCACGAATTCTGGTTCACCCCCGAACATGCCCAGGCACCGCAGCCGCCGAAGTGGAAGCAGGCGGTGCTCACCTACCTGGTCATCTGCCCGCTGACCATGCTCATCCCGCAACTGTGGCTACCGCTGTTCCAGCAGTACCCGGCGCTGGGCGGCGTGGTGCCGAGCAACCTGCTGATCACCCTGTGCATCGTCGTACCGGTGGTGTTCTGGATCATGCCGGTGGTCACCCGCTGTTGTGCGGGCTGGCTGAGCGCCCGCTGACTTTCCCCACATTCCTATCCGAGAGGTTATCGCCATGAGCACATTCACCACCCGTGACGGCACCGAGATCTATTTCAAGGACTGGGGCAGCGGCAAGCCCGTGCTGTTCAGCCATGGCTGGCCGCTGGACGCCGACATGTGGGAATACCAGATGCAGTACCTGAGCAGCCGTGGCTACCGCACCATCGCCTTCGACCGCCGGGGCTTCGGCCGCTCCAGCCAGCCGTGGAGTGGTTATGACTACGACACCTTCGCCGACGACATCGCCGAGCTGATCGAGCACCTCGACCTGCATGACGTGACCCTGGTGGGCTTCTCCATGGGCGGCGGCGACGTCAGCCGCTATATCGGCCGTCATGGCACCTCGCGGGTCGCCAAGCTGGCGCTGCTTGGGGCGGTCACACCGATCTTCGGCAAGGCAGCGGACTTCCCCGAAGGCGTCGACGCCTCGGTATTCGCCGGCATCAAGGGCGGCCTGCTCAAGGACCGTGCGCAGTTCATCGCGGACTTCGCCACACCGTTCTACGGCATCGACAAGGGCCACACGATCTCCGCCGGCGTGCTCACCCAGACGCTGAACATCGCCTTGCTGGCCTCGTTGAAAGGCACCGTGGATTGCGTGACCGCGTTCTCCGAAACCGATTTCCGCGCCGACCTGGCCAAGGTCGACGTGCCGACCCTGGTGATCCATGGCGACGCCGACGCCATCGTGCCGTTCGAAACCACTGGCAAGCTCGCCGCGCAGATGATCGCCGGCGCCGAGCTGAAGGTATACGAGGGTGCGCCCCATGGCTTCGCCGCCACCCATCAGCAGCGTCTCAACGAAGACCTGCTGGCCTTCGTGTCCCGCTGATTACCGGAGTGCCCAGCCATGACCGATGACCCCAAAGATCCTAAACGCCGCCAGGTCGTCGCGGCCGGTGGCCTGCTTGGCGCGGCTGGTGCGCTGTGGTCCGCCTTACCTTTTGCCGGCGCTGCCGGTTACGCATTTGGAGCCAACATGAACGACGCAGACCTGATCCTGCTCAACGGCAAATTCCACACCGTCGACCCCGAGCGGCCCCAGGCCACTGCCGTGGCGATCAAGGATGGTCGCTTCATCGCCGTAGGCAGCGATGCCGAAGCCATGGCCACCAAGGGCGCGGCCACCAAGGTCATCGACCTCAACAAGCGCACCGCCATTCCGGGCCTCAACGACTCCCACCTGCACCTGATTCGTGGTGGCCTGAACTACAACCTCGAGCTGCGCTGGGAAGGCGTGCCGTCGCTGGCTGACGCCCTGCGCATGCTCAAGGCCCAGGCCGACCGCACGCCCACCCCGCAGTGGGTGCGGGTGGTGGGTGGCTGGAACGAATTCCAGTTCGCCGAAAAGCGCATGCCGACCCTGGCCGAGATCAACCAGGCGGCGCCGGATACACCGGTGTTCCTGCTGCACCTGTATGACCGCGCCTTGCTCAACCGCGCCGCCCTGCGGGTGGTCGGCTACACCAAGGACACGCCCAACCCGCCAGGTGGCGAGATCCAGCGCGACAGCAACGGTGACCCCACCGGCATGCTGATCGCCCGCCCCAACGCGATGATTCTTTATTCGACCCTGTCGAAAGGGCCGACGCTGCCGCTCGATTATCAGGTCAACTCGACCCGCCAGTTCATGCGCGAACTCAATCGCCTGGGCCTGACCAGCGCCATCGACGCCGGCGGCGGTTACCAGAACTACCCGGACGACTACCAGGTGATCCAGCAGCTGGCCGACAACGACCAGCTCACCGTGCGCATCGCCTACAACCTGTTCACCCAGAAGCCCAAGGAAGAACTCGCCGACTTCCAGCAATGGACCAAGACCGTCACCTACGGCCAGGGCACCGATTACCTTCGCCACAACGGCGCCGGCGAGATGCTGGCGTTCTCTGCCGCCGACTTCGAGGACTTCCTCGAGCCGCGCCCGGACCTGCCGCCGAACATGGAGGCCGACCTCGAGCCGGTGGTGCGCCACCTCGTCGAGCACCGCTGGCCGTTCCGCCTGCACGCCACCTACGACGAATCCATCACGCGCATGCTCGACGTATTCGAGAAGGTCAACCGCGACATCCCGTTCAACGGCCTGCCGTGGTTCTTCGACCACGCCGAAACCATCACCCCGAAAAACATCGAGCGGGTCAGGGCGCTGGGCGGCGGTATCGCCATCCAGCACCGCATGGCGTTCCAGGGGGAATACTTCGTCGACCGCTACGGCAAGCAGGCAGCGGAAAGTACGCCGCCGATCAAACGCATGCTTGCCGAAGGCGTACCGGTCGGCGCCGGCACCGACGCCACGCGGGTGGCCAGCTACAACCCCTGGACCTCGCTGTACTGGCTGGTCAGCGGCAAAACGGTGGGCGGCACCGCGCTGTATCCCGAAGGCCTGTCCCGCGCCGTGGCGCTGCAGCTGTTCACCCAGGGCAGCGCCTGGTTCTCCAGCGAGCAGGGCAAGAAGGGCCAGATCAAGGTTGGCCAGCTGGCGGACGTGGCGGTGCTTTCCCAGGATTACTTCAGCGTGTCCGAGGAAGCCATCAAGTACCTGGAGTCGGTGCTGACCGTGGTGGGCGGCAAGGTGGTTTACGGCGCCGATGAGTTCGACAAGTTCGGCACGCCGCCATTGCCGGTACTGCCGGAGTGGTCGCCAGTGGCCAAGGTACCTGGCCACTGGAAGCCCGCCGCGCCGCTGCAGGCCGCCGTGCACCAGTGCATCGGCTCCTGCTCGGTACACGCCCACAGCCATGAGCGCGCGCGGCAGAGCAAGGTGCCGGTCAGCGACTACGCCGGTTTCTGGGGCGCGTTCGGGTGTTCGTGCTTCGCGTTCTAGCACTGCGTAGCCCCCTGTGGGAGCGGGCCATGCCCGCGATTCGCGGGCATGGACTAGGCGTCCCCGCGCGCTCCCACAGGTAGAACGCGCTCGGCAGGCTTGATCGTTCCCACGCTCAGCGTGGGAACGATCAAACATCGCGGGCATGGCCCGCTCCCACTGTTAGGTATGTGTTCGGCGCAACTCCACGGTTAACGACACATCATTTTTTAACTCGGCGCCTCTGCGCCGCTTCGGGCACGGCTGTGCCCGTTTTTTACCGACACCGACTTTTTAACGAGATAACCCATGACCAGCGTCACCCAACAAACCACCGCCGGCCCCTGGAGCCCGCTGCGCACATCGGTGTTCCGCTGGCTGTGGCTGGCCAGTATCGCCTCGAACATCGGCACCTGGATGCACGAGGTCGGTGCCGGCTGGCTGATGACCTCGCTGTCGGCCAGCCCGTTGGCGGTGGCCATGGTGCAGGTGGCGGCGGCACTGCCGATGTTCTTTCTGGCTTTGCCGGCTGGCGCCCTGGCCGATATCGTCGACAAGCGCCGTTACCTGCTGACCGTGCAACTGTGGATGGCGACCGTGGCGGTGCTGCTCGCTGGCCTGACCCTGCTCGGCTTGATGAACGTACCGCTGCTTCTGCTGCTGACCCTGGCCATGGGCATCGGTACCGCACTGATGATGCCGGCCTGGTCGGCGCTGACTCCGGAGCTGGTTGGCAAGAGCGAGCTGCCTGCTGCCGTGGCGCTGTCCAGCCTGGGCATGAACGTGGCGCGTGCCATCGGCCCGGCCATCGCCGGCGTGCTGGTCAGCCTCAGCGGCCCCTGGCTGACCTTCGCCCTCAACGCCGTATCGTTCTTCGCGGTAATCGCCGCCCTGTATGCCTGGAAGCGCACGCCCACGGCCAGCATCCTGCCGGCCGAGCGGCTGTTCGGCGCGGTGCGCCTTGGCGTGCGTTATGCGCGCAGTGCCAAACCTCTGCAGGCGGTGCTGGTGCGCACCTTCGCGTTCTTCGTCGGCGCCAGTGCCGGCATGTCGCTGCTGCCGCTGTTGGTGCGTCGCGAACTGCACGGCACGGCGGCGGACTTCGGCATCCTGCTCGGCTGCGTGGGCGCCGGTGCCATCGCCGGGGCGATGTTCCTGCCCAGGTTGCGCGAGCGGCTGCGCAGCGACCTGATCGTCGCCGGTGCCAGTGTCGCCTACGCCGCCGTGCTGTTCGGTCTGGCCTTTATCCGCGACTTCAGCGTGTTGATCCCGGTGATGCTGATCAGCGGCGCCGCCTGGATCGCCGTGCTGTCGAGCCTGCAGGTCGCCGCGCAAACCTCGGTGCCGAGCTGGGTGCGGGCCCGCGCCCTGGCGGTGTACATCCTGGTGTTCTTCGGTTGCAGCGCCATGGGCGGCATCGTCTGGGGTTCGCTGGCCAGTGCGTACTCGCTGAGCGTGGCGCTGGCCGGTGGCGGGGCGATGCTGCTGCTCGGCGTGCTGCTGTCCTGGCGCTTCCGTTTGCCGGTCACCGACAGCGAAGACCTGGCGCCCTCGGTGCACTGGCCAGCGCCGGTACTCAGTGCCGACCTGGATCGTGAGCGCGGCCCGGTGATGATCACCCTGGAATACGACATTCCTCAGGAAAACGCCGAGGCGTTCAGCCACGCGATGCTCGCCGTGCGCGCCATGCGCCGGCGTAACGGTGCGCTGTCCTGGGGGCTGCTGCAGGACAGCGAGAACCCGCAGCTCTGGCAGGAATTCTTCTTCGACGCCTCCTGGCTCGAACACCTGCGCCACCACGGCCGCGTCACCGTGGCCGAGCAACGCATCGAAGCCAACGCCCGGCAATACCAGCGCGAAGGCGTGGCCGTGCGCATCCGCCACCTGCTCGGCGTGCCGGCACCGCGTGGCCCACAACCCCCTTCAAACACCCCTCATGCAACCACAGGAGTTACATCATGACCATTCCCTACAACCGCCTGGACAAAGACAACGCCGCCGTTCTGCTGGTCGACCACCAGGCCGGCCTGCTGTCGCTGGTACGTGACATCGACCCGGACAAGTTCAAGAACAACGTGCTGGCCCTGGCCGACATCGCCAAGTTCTTCAACCTGCCGACCATCCTCACCACCAGCTTCGAAACCGGCCCCAACGGCCCGCTGGTCCCCGAGCTGAAGGAGATGTTCCCGGACGCGCCTTACATCGCCCGCCCTGGCCAGATCAACGCCTGGGATAACGAAGACTTCGTCAAGGCGATCAAGGCCACCGGCAAGAAGCAACTGATCATCGCCGGCGTGGTGACCGAAGTCTGCGTGGCGTTCCCGGCCCTGGCCGCCATCGAGGAGGGCTTCGACGTGTTCGTGGTCACCGACGCTTCCGGCACCTTCAACCAGATCAGCCGTGACTCGGCCTGGCAGCGCATGACCGTAGCTGGCGCGCAGCTGATGAACTGGTTCGCCGTGGCCTGTGAGCTGCACCGCGACTGGCGCAACGACGTGGAAGGCCTGGCGAAGATCTGCTCCGATCACATCCCGGACTACCGCAACCTGATGACCAGCTACTCGGCACTCACTGAAGGCAAATAAGCCGCACGTCTCGAAGCCAGGGTGGGCGGCGCTGCATGCGCCCATCCGCTGGGCAACAGGCGGCAGCGCCAGGCGTTCCTGCGCGCTGCCCCATCCATTTCTTCGGCGCAGCCTTTTCCGGGAGCCCATCGTGAACCGCAATGACCTGCGCAAAGTCGACCTGCAGCTCTTGGTCGTGTTCGAAAGTCTGATGCACGAGCGCAACCTCACGCGCACAGCGGAAAAACTCTACCTCGGCCAGCCGGCGATCAGTGCCTCGCTGACCCGCTTGCGCGACTATTTCAACGATCCCCTGCTGGTCCGCAACGGCCGCGAGATGGAGCCCACGCCCCGTGCGCTGGAAATCTTCCGCCGCCTGCCTGCCGCCCTGGACGGCATCTCCCAGGCGATCAGCGAAGTGCGCGACTTCGACCCCGGTAGCAGCACCGCGGTGTTTCGCATCGGCATGTCCGATGATGTCGAGTGCGGCCTGCTGCCCCAGTTGCTCGCCCACCTGCGCCAACAGGCGCCCGAATGCGTGCTGGTGGTGCGCAACGCCAATTTCCTGCTGCTGCCCGGGCTGCTCGCCACCGGCGAAGTGTCCATCGGTATCAGTTACACCACCCAGCTGCCGGCCAATGCCAAGTGCCGCAGCCTGCGCGATATCCGCGCCATGGTCATCCGTGCCGACGATGGCCAGCCGGCGCTGAGCCTGGACGACTACTGCACGCGGCCCCATGCGCTGGTGTCGATGTCCGGCGACCTGTGCGGCAACATCGACCAGGACCTGGCGCGCCTCGAACGCAGCCGCAAGATCGCCCTGGCGGTGCCGCACTTCAACGGCCTGGGCGCGCTGCTGCGCAACTCGGACATGATCGCCACCATCCCCGATTACGCCGCCGAGGCGCTGGTGCAGGGCGGCGGGCTGATCATGGAAGAGCCGCCCTTCGAGATCGTGCCGGCGCAACTGACCATGGTCTGGCGCGCCGCCCAGGATCAGGACCCTGCCGAACGCTGGCTGCGTGAGCAGATCCTCGCGTTCATGGCCGCCTGATACCTGCCAGCAACACTTTAGTGTTGCCCTGCTGCACCCCTTGTGGGGCTGTTTAACCGGCTGCCATGTCTAGATAATCGACGCAGACTTGCAAACCTGACAGGTGCCCTACGACGGCACCTGCTGTTTCCTTGCGTTCGAGACCCTGCATGACGACGAAAACCGTCGCGATTCTGTTGTTCCCCGATGTTTTGATGCTCGACGTGGCTGGCCCCATCGAGGTGTTCTCGGTCGCCAACCGCTACCTGCCCGAAAGCGATCACTACCGCATCGTTACCCTGGGCGCCGAGTCGCTCAGCGTGCGCGCCTCCAACGGCATCGTCATGCAGGCCGACCAACTGGCCGTCGACGCGCCGGTGGCCTACGACACCTTGCTGGTGCCCGGCGGGCCCGGTGCCTACAACGAGCGCCATCCGCACCTGTATGGCTGGCTCCGCGAGGCGGCCCAGGCGTCGCGGCGGCATGGCGCGGTGTGCACCGGCGCCTTCATTCTCGGCGAGGCCGGCTTGCTCGATGGCCACCGGGTGACCACCCACTGGCATTATCTGGATCGCCTGGCCAAGCGTTTTCCCAAGGCGCAGCTGGAAACCGACCTGCTGTTCACCAAGGACGGCAAGCTGCTCAGCTCCGGCGGCGTGACGGCAGGCATCGACCTGGCGCTGTCGATCCTCGCCGACGACCACGGCAAGAAGCTCGCGCTGGATGTCGCCAAGGTGCTGCTGGTGGTGATCAAGCGCCAGGGCGGGCAGGCCCAGTTCAGCCCCTTGCTGCCGCCAGCGGGGCAGGGCAGCACGCCGCTCGACCGGGTGCAGCAGTACGTGCTGGAGAACGTGCAGGAACCGTTCACCGTGGAGCAGTTGGCCGAGCTGGCAGCGATGAGCGTGCGCAACTTCGCCCGTGTGTTCACCCGCGAGCTGCAGATGACGCCCATGGAGTTCGTGCTCAATGCCCGTATCGACCATGCCCGTTCGCTGCTGGAAAGCACCGACCTGCCGCTGAAGACCGTGGCCTTTCGCAGCGGCTTCGGCAGTACCCGGCACATGCGGCAGATGTTCGACAAACGCCTGGGGCTGACCCCGGTGCAGTACCGTCACCAGTTCGGCTGATCCGCTGGCAAAGGGCCACGATGCCCGCGATAGAGCGTTTCGTCGGTTGTCCGAGTTGCGCACCGCGATGGCCGAATCCGCCCCTCCGTGCCGATGTCGCCGGGCGGACGAACGGTAGAGAATGATTCGCTTATCAGAACAGGAGCGGCAAAGCGCCGAGCAGCCGAGACCCGATGGGTGACGTCCGGCATGGCGGGATGCTGAACAGGTCATGCACGATCTCCAATCCAATGGCAGCGATACCGTCCTGCGCTTCGGCCGCTTCGAGTTGCACCCCCAGCGTCGCCTGCTGCTCGATGGCGAGCGGCCGCTGCCGATTGGCGCCCGGGCCCTGGACATCCTGCTGGTGCTGGTGGAAAGCGCCGGCAAGATCGTCAGCAAGGAGGCGATCATCGCCCGCGTCTGGCCAAGAACCTTCGTCGAAGAGATCAACCTGCGCGTACACATCTCCGCGCTGCGCCGGGTGCTCGGCGTGTGCCCGCAATCGCGGGACTACATCACCAACGTGCGCCAGCGCGGCTACAGCTTCGTCGCCCATGTCGAGCAGGTCAGCCAGGCCGGGAGCGAGATGCCGCTGGCGCCCAGCGGACTGCCCAACCTGCCGGGCCGGGCGGTGCGCATCGAGGGCTGCGACAAGCTGATCGAAGACCTCACACGGCGTTTGCACACGCGCCGGCATATCACCCTGATCGGCCCCGGTGGGGTCGGCAAGACCACCGTGGCGCTGCGCGTCGCCCAGCAGCAGCTCGGTTATTTCGCCGATGGTGTGCGTTTTGCCGACCTGGCAACGCTCACCGAGCCCGCGCAACTGGCCGCTACCCTGGCCTCGGAAATGGGCCTCGCGGTGCCCGAAGGCGTCGATGCCCAGGCCCATCTGCAGGCCACCCTGGCCAACCGCCACATGCTGGTGCTGATGGACAATTGCGAGCACCTGGTGGATGCCTGCGCCGCACTCAGCGAGGCGCTGCTGCAAGCCGCTCCGGGGCTGCACATCCTGGCTACCAGCCGCGAGGCGCTGCGTACCGCCGAGGAGTACGTACAACCGCTGGCGCCCCTGGAGTCACCGCCGCTGGGCAGCCACCTGCGCCTGGCCGCGGCGCTGCGTTATCCGGCGGTGAAGCTGTTCGTGCGGCGGGCACGGGCGCGCCAGGCGGATTTTCATCTACAGGAAAGCGACGTGCCGCGGGTGGCCGAGCTGTGCCGGCGGCTCGACGGCCTGCCGCTGGCCATCGAACTGGCCGCGGCCCAGCTCGATGTACAGAGCCTGGATGGCATCCTCGCCCAGCTCGACAACCACAGTTACCTGAGCCTGCTAGGGCGGCGCAGCACGCCGGCCCGACATGCCAGCCTGCTGGCCTCACTGGAGTGGAGCTACGCGCTGCTCAGCGCCGAGCAGCGTCGCTGCCTGCAAGGGCTGGCGCGTTGCGACGCGTACTTCACGGTGGCAGATGCGCAGCAGGCTCTGGCCGATGTGCAGGTCAGCGACACCGGGCGGTGCGCTGCCGTGGCGCGCCTGGTGGCGCTTTCGCTGATCGGCCTGCGCCGTGATGGCGAGCTGGTCTATTACCACATGCTCGGCTGCACCCGCGCCTTCGCCCGCGAGAAGGCGCGCGAGGCAGCGCTGGCCAGTGCCTGGGATACTCCGGCGCTGGCCTAGGGCCTGTTGCCGTTTCACACACGGCCGCGCCGGTTAGCAAGCGACGCGTGGCAGGTCGGCTGGCTGGGCCTGTTGCTGGCGCTTGAAGGCCAACGGCGTCATACCCTGGCTGCGGGCGAACACCCGGCAGAAATGCGCCTGATCGAAGAAGCCGCACTCCATGGCGACCTGCGTCAGGGACAATTGCGAATGGCGCAGCAACGCCATGGCCTTGTCCACCCGCTGCTGGCGCAACCATACGTGGGGCGACAGGAGGGTGCTTTCCTTGAATTTACGGGTGAAATGGCTGCGTGACAGGGCGCAGGCCTCGGCCACTTCGGCGACCGATATGCCGGCATCCAGATTGGCCAGCATCAGTTGCTTGGCGATGTCTTCCTGCCAGGCGGCAAGTTTGCTGGCCGACGTTGGCGAATCTCCGGAACCCTGGATGCTCTTCATGCTGATATCCCGACTGGCGCCTGGGCGACATCGTGTCGCGGGGCAGCAGGGATTGTTGAAGAGCGGGGCGGTGGCGGCGAGTTGCGTAATGTTAATTAAGGTTAAGCCGGCGTTTTAACGCTCGGCCGGGCGCTACTGCCAGCCGTCGATGATGCCGCGCTGCAGGGCGATGCTCACCGCATGGGTGCGATTGCGCGCCTTGAGCTTGGTCATGATGCTGCGCATGTGGCCCTTGACCGTGTCTTCGCAAATCGCCAGTTGCGTGGCGATATCGCCGTTGCCCAGGCCCTGGGCCGCGCGTTCGAGCACCTGGATTTCCCGCGGGGTGAGGCCGTCCTCGGCGATGGCGTCGAGCAGCTCGCTGGCGATCGGTTCCGGGAAGTAGCGCTTGCCGGCGGCCAGGCTATGGATGGCGGTGACCAGCTCCTTGCGCAGCATGTTCTTGAGCAGATAGCCACGGGCGCCGGCCTGTACGGCCTGCAAGGCGCGGGCGTCGCCGCTGTAGGTGGTGAGCACCGCGATGCAGGCATCGGCGAATTGCGCTCGAATCGCCCGGATCGCCTCGGTGCCGTTGAGCCCGGGCATTTGCAGATCCATCAGCGTCACGTCGGGGCGCAGTTGCGCGAAACGCGCCACGGCCTGCTCGCCGTCAGCGGCTTCACCAACCAGCTCGATGTCCGGGTGAGCTTCCAATACGGCGGCGATGCCTTCGCGCAGTAGCGGATGATCGTCGACCACCAGCAGGCGGATGGGTGTGTCACTCATGTGTCGTCTCTCGGTCGTGGGCGCGCGAACCAGCGGCGCCAGGCCTGTCGGCTGTGATCGGCATAGGACAACGTCGCCTCTATTTGCAACTCTACCCGGGTACCGCCGCGGGCTGGCGCCTGCACGCTGAGCGCACCGCCGACCAGCGCCGCGCGCTCGTGCATGCCGCGCACGCCCCAGCGTTGCGGCCGGCCTTCGGCCGTGGCGTAGTCGGGGGCGATGCCCAGGCCATCATCCTCGATACCCAGCCGGAAATGGCGGGCGCCATAGCTGAGCGTCACGCTGATGCTGCGTGCAGCCCCATGGCGCAGGGCATTGCCGATGGCTTCTACGGCGATACGATAGGCGGCGTCCTGCACGGTGGGTTGCAGCGCGCGCTTGTCGCCACTGACGTGCAGGCTGATCTCGATACCGGGCTCGTCCAGGCCCTGCACGAACTGGTTCAGCTCAGTCGCGAGCCCCAGGCCGCTGGCGCCGGGTTGGCGCAGCTGCTGCACCCGCTCGCGGCCTTCCTGCATCACCTCGTCGGCGCGGTCCAGGGCGCGTTCCAGGCGCGTGCGGGCGGGGTGGTCGGTCGGCAGCGTATCGGTGGCGGCCTGGAAGCGCAGCATCAGCCCCTGCAGGCTCTGCAGCAGGGTGTCGTGCAGTTCGCGGGCGATGCGCTCGCGCTCGCCCTGCTGGGCGTGCAACTGCAGGCGCAGGCGCTGCCGATCACGGCGCAGCGCACGGCGATGCAGCCACCAGAGAATCAACGACAGCAGCGCGGCCAGCGGCACATAGAACAGCGGGCGCAGGTAGAACGCCTGGGCCACGTTGAAGGCCAGTATGGTCGGCGCCGCCGGCTCGCCACCGCTCTGATCGAATACCTGCACCTCGAAGCGGTAATCACCCGCCGGCAGCCCGGTGTAGGTGGCCCGTCGCTGGCGCCCGGCTTCGATCCAGTCGCGGTCGTAGCCCAGCAGCCGATAGCGGAACGCTAGGCTTTGCGGGGCGCGCAGGTTCAGCGCGGCATAGTCGATGACCATGCGCCGGCTAGCCGCCGGCAGCTGCAGCGTGGCGGGCAGCCCTTGGGGTACGCCATCGACCTGCACGCCCTCGATCACCACCGCCGGCAACGGCGCTGCCGCAGGCTGGCGCGCCGGGTCGAGCAGGCTCACGCCGGCGCTGGTGGAAAACCACAGCTTGCCGTCCGTGGCGATCACCCCGGTGGGCAGCGGCAGTACACGATAGGGGTCGTTGGCCAGGCTGCCGTCCAGGCTCAGCGAGCGGTAACGCAGTCGATAACCCGGCTCGGCCAGGGCGCGCGCCACTTCATGTGCCGGCAATTGCACGATGCCGCCCTTGCCATGCACCCACAGGTCGCCATCGCGGCCAGGCAGCAGCGCATAGATATTGTCGAACTGGCCGTTGGCTGGCAGCGGCAGCGTCTGGAAACGCTCTCCGTCGAAGCGTGCCAGGCCGTGCTGGCCGCCGACCCAGGAAACCCCGTCGTGGTGCAGCTGCGCGGTGACATGACCGATATGCAGCCCATCCGCCGCGCCCCACCGGCGCAGCGCATCGCCCTGGCGGCTGACCAGCAGGTTGTCGCGGTAGCCGAACCACAGCCGGCCCTGTTCGTCGCCGCCGGCGCTGACCGGCATCACCTGGCTTGGCAGTTCGCTGACAGTGGCCACCGCCTGCCACTGATCGCCGCGTAGCACGAACAGCCCCAGCCCGTTGATCGACACCCACAGGCTGCCGTCTGGGGCCAGCGTCATCGCCCGCACCGACGCATCCTGCGCTGCCTGCCCGGGTAGCTTGGCCTGCAGCGCAACGCCGCTAGCCGTTGCCTGCCAGATGCCATGGGGCCCGCCCGCCCATACGCCCGCGGCACGGGCGGCGAGCAGGGCGGTCACCGGTTCGGCGATGGGCCAGCGTTGCAGCTCGCCGTCATGCAGGCGCATCAAGCCGCGGTTGCCGCTGGCTGCCCATAGCGCACCGTCGCTGGCCACCGCCAGCGCGGCATTCAAGGTGCCGGCCGGCAGCGGCGCGGGGCTCAGTTCGCGCAGCCGGAAGCGATCGAGGCCGGCATTGCTGCCGGCCCACACGGTGCCATCGCGGTCCTCCAGCAGCGGCCAGAGGTAGTCGGCGCTCAGACCTTCGCGGCGGGTCACCCGCTCGGCGTGGGCCAGATCCAGAGGCAGCTGCGCTTTCTGGTAGCGGCGCAGCCCGTTGCCCGGCGTACTGGTCCACAGCCCACCCGCGTCGTCGAACAGCAGGCCGTTGATGGGCGCATCCACGGGCTGGCTCTGCAGGTGCGGCTGGGGGCCGGGCACCACGCGATGCAGGCGATTGACGTAGCGCTCGGCAATCCAGATCGAGCCATCCGGCGCCTGGGCGATCTGGCTGGCCCAGTCGAGCGTACCGGCTACTTCGGTAAAACGCGGGGCGCCGGCAGGGCGCTGGTACAGGTGATGGCTGCTGGCGGCCCAGACAGTCCCGTCGCGGTCGACGAATACCGCCCGTGCATTCTGGGCGTCGAAACCGTCGCCTGCGCCGACCCTCGTCCAGCGCTCGCCCTCGAAGCGTGCCAGCCCCTCATGGGCTGCCGCCCAGAGGGTGCCCTCGTGGTCGCGAGCCAGCCCGTACACGGCGCCACCCGGCAGGCCTTGGCCCGGAGGAAAGCTGTGTGTGGTGCGCCCTTCGATCAACCGGGCGCCACCGGCCCGCAGGCCGACCCACAGGCTATCGTCCACTGCCAGGAGGCTGGCCACCGTACCCAGCGGCTGGCCGTCGTCTGGCTGATAGGCCTTGAACGCGAAACCATCGAAACGCAACAGGCCGCCGTCGCTGCCCAGCCACAGATAACCGTCGCCGGTCTGCGCCAGCGCCCCGACCTGGTTGGGACCATCGTCGTCCGCCATGGTCCAGCGATGGTGCTCGCGCTGCGCCAGTGGCTCTGCCTGCGCGGGCAGGCCCAGCAAACCCGCCAGCAGCCAGGCGCAGCAACTGCGTGCCCACAAGGGCTGGCGGCGAGCAGACGGAGAGGTGGTGGCATTCACGGCAGCGATACAGGTGTGTAGGGAAAAGCGGATTGTGCAGCCGCGCCCACTGGCGTGCCAGCGCCATGGCCGAATCCCGTCGATTGACGGCATGCCTATCAGGCCGCACGAATCGGTTTACGGCTGTACACTGAACTTGCAGCTGCCGATGCAGCTCTGATTGATCAACAGACAGATCATCACCAGCCAGGAGGGCGAGATCATGGGACCGGAAGACCGAGAGTGGTGGCGCGAAGGCCGCCGACAGCGGGGGCACAACGCCTCATGGGACAACTTCAGTGCCAAGCCCGGCCCCAGGGGTGGCAATGTCCTGCGCATACAGCGCCCGCTCAAACTGAGCACCGCGCCATCCTACCTGCAGTTGCAAGCCCAGCAACTGATCGACAGCCGTGAAAATCCCAGCACCAGCCGGATACTGCTTATTCTCGGCGTGGTAGCCGTTGCAGGGTTGATCGTGGCGGGGTTTCTGGTGATCTAGTCCCAAGGCATTTACGACGAAAGGCTTATCAGGTGATAAGCCTTTTTCGTTTGTGTGACTGACTGTTGGCATTCAGTAGCCGGGCAGCAAGGGTATGCTGCACCCACCAGGCGACGACCGCCGTTCGCAATGGAGTGCAGCGATGAAGAGACTGATCGTGATAGCGGCCCTGGGCTTTGCCTTCTGGCACTTCTACCTCAAACCACCCGCCAGCCCGGTGATCACCAATATCGGCTTCGATGGAGCAGTTCTCAGCAACCCCATCATCGAACAACCCGCGCCGGCCTTCTCCCTCGAGCGCTTTATCCCAACGTTCGCCAGTAACGGCACGACGAGACCATCTGGCACCGCTGCCCAGCCCGCTGCGACTTACCGCTGCGATGGCCGCACCCACTGCTCGCAAATGCGCTCCTGCGAAGAGGCGACCTTCTTCCTGCATAACTGCCCAGGGACGAAAATGGATGGCAGTGCCGTGTGAAACGCAGTGGTGCCGCTAGTTTGTCCCGCTAAATGTCCGTACGAAGTGGTGAGGCGAAGCCGAACGATTACACCCTTTCAACCCAAGCGTTTGAGTTGAAAGCGCTTTTATATGCACCTTGTATGGTGCATCTAAAGGTGCTTTTAAGCGTGTTATTGTGGAGGTGCTTACCCCGTGTTCGCACACCCATATGAAGACAAGTCCTGCATAGATAGCTCGGCCCATAGAGACGAAAGCCCAGATAGGCCTGACGAGGCCCGGTGGCTGGCCGGTACAGAGAGCTCAGGCGCATTTAGAGATAGAGAGAACAGGTGGCTATGGCAATGACATACGCGGTGCTGGCTGATGTTGCGGCGTCGGTGACAGACCTTAAAAAAGACCCAATGTGCACCATTCGCGAAGGTAACGGTGAAACGGTCGTGATCCTCAATCGGAATGAACCAGCGTTCTATGCCGTGCCCCCTGCACGCTACGAAGCCATGCTGGAACTGATTGATGATCTGCGTCTGGCTGAAGTCGTACGTGAGCGGCGTGGTAAATCCACCGTGCGAGTAGATATCGATGACCTCATCGCGCAAGCCAGCGGAGCCGACTAAGTACGCCCTGGAGTTCAACGCTCAGGCACTCATGGAGTGGGGCAAGCTTGGCAACACAATCCAGTTGCAGTTCGCCAAGAAGCTCAAGGAGCGCCTCGAAAACCCCAGGGTCGAGGCCGACAAACTTCGGGATATGCCCAACTGCTACAAGATCAAACTGCGCTCGATAGGCTACCGATTGGTTTATGAAGTGATCGATAACCGTCTGGTTGTTACCGTGATCGCTGTTGGCAAGCGAGAGCTAAACAAAGTCTCTGGCAAGGCCACTAAGCGTTTGTAAGTCGCTTCGCGCCATGCGCCGCCCACCGCACCCGGGCAGAACAGTTCTGGTTTCGTGACGAGCAGAGTGTAGTCGCTGTGCTTTAAACCAGTGCGCAAAAAAGGGCTTACCTTTCGGTAAACCCTTGTTTTGTTTGGTGGCTACGCAGCGACTTGAACCCCGGACCCCAGCATTATGAAAAAGCGTCACCTTGCGTGGTAAAGGCTGGAAGTCAGTAAAATCAAGGGCTCTAGACCTCCTTCGCTGTGATAACCCTTCGTTAATCTGTCCCTGAGGCTCGTATAGGGACACCTCAAGTTGTTGCGTGTTGCGCAACATGCTAGGCTTCGCCAATGATCAAATCTTTCCAGCACAAAGGGCTGCGCAAGCTCTTCGAAACGGGTAGCACAGCAGGCGTACAACCCGCCCATGCCAAACGGCTTAGGATGCAGCTGGCAGCCCTGGATACAGCCATGACGGTCGACGACATGGATATCCCTGGCTTTCGTCTGCATCCACTCAAGGGAGAAATGCGTGGGCGCTGGTCGATCATGGTGAACGGCAACTGGCGGCTGACGTTCGAGTTTCGCGACGGAAACGCTTATGTCTTGGACTACGAGGATTACCACTGATGAACATGCACAACCCGCCCCATCCCGGTGAATTCATCACCAATATTTACCTGGAGCCGAACGGCATCAGCGGTCGTGAGTTAGCCGAAAAACTGCGCGTAGCACCTTCGACCCTGAGCCGTGTACTCAAGGGCACCAGTCGTGTAACGCCGGAAATGGCACTGCGTCTCTCCATAGCACTTGGTCGCTCGCCTGAAAGCTGGTTAGCCATGCAGGATGCTTACGACTTATGGAATGTCCGGCAACACGTAGACCTGCAGCAGGTCAGAAGGCTGGCATTCGCTTGAACAAATTAAGGCTTTAGTCTACAGACTTAATAAATCTGTCTCTTTTTTCGTTCAACTTTTTATTATTTGATCTTCTAGCTGCTGCATGAACGTTATTATTTGTGCTAATATTTCTTTTTGCATCTCTCCGCTTTCTAAGCTGCATATGTGGTTGCATAGCTTCATTTTGTTTAGTTTATTTATTACAGAAATGGCACCATAGCCGTCATCTATTTCCTCTGTTTTCCAGAAGTCTTGCATCGGAACGGTTAAAGAGCTTATGTCCAAAAGGCTTTCAATGCCTTTCCTTATTTTTCCTTCTGCCTGAGGGTCAGGCAGTCTTCTAACCATCACTTTCTCAAAGTCGGTTGGTGGTTTATTAGTATCATTATCGTACAATAATACTAGCTTGCCATTAATGTTGTCAGGGTGAGCGCATGCAAAGGCTAAAGTTTGATTTAGTGCCTTGTCTCCAGTGAACTCAGAGTGACCAGTCTTTATGGTCCTTCCGACCCACTTGTATTCGATGTTTATACTGCGGTTGTTTAAGAATTTCTGTGCGGCTTTAAAGTATTTTTCGTCAGTCTCTCCTTCTAGTAAAACTTTAAAGCCGTTTCCGAAGAGTGATGTGTCTACTTTGAAGGACTCAGTTATAATCTTTTTGTCATGCCATCCAAAAAAATTCGCTACCCGTTTTGTTTCTGTGTTTCCGTTTTTTCTCTCAATGTGAATAACCTTGTCTGTATATTGATTTATTTGATCGAGGATGAAGGGGGAGTGCGTTGAGACTATAAACTGGCCACTAAACTTCTGGCCGTTATTACTAAATAGGCTCTTATAGAACTGCATTATCTTTAACTGGAGGCTAGGGTGAAGGCTTACCTCAGGCTCATCAAGCAAGTTAGTTATTTTTGCGTTGTCGTGAACGCTTCTAAGTAAGTTGCAAGCTCTAAGTGCAATCTGCTTTTCACCTGAGCTAAGTGTCCCTATGTCGCAAATTTTATCTCCATCTTTAAACTGTATTTTCTTTTCACCGTTTTCCGTAACAAGGCCATGATACTTTTTCTCAAAGATCTCATTGAAGGCTCTAGCAAATCGTTCAGTGCGTGTTTCTATCTGATAAGCAGACCTGGATAATTCAGGGTTTTCACGCGACCAAGTGCTGAAGTCGCTATCATCTTGAGATTGGATGTCAACAAGTAATTGAGCTATTTCTTTATAGTTAGAAATTTTTATTTCTTTAGGGTTTATGTCTAGTGAAGTTGTTGTTCTGATGCTGGAGTATTCATACCCTGGGCTGGATTCAAAATAATTAACTCGTAGTAATTCTTTTTTGACCTCGTGTTTCCACATTGAGCCGTGATTTGCAAAGCTCTCTTTTTCTCCAGTTGTTTCTGATCTAATTGCATCCCAGCCAGTTTTGTTTTTATCAATTATTATTTTTACAGGGTAGAAGCTTTTATCGTTAAATTGATCTTCATCTACAGAGAAAAGCCTTTTTATATCTTTTCCTTCCAATGATATTGAATATATTATTTTTTGATTGATTGCGGTTTTTGATGGGTAGTTCGTGTTCGATGATATCGATTCAATTTCTTTTAATATTGTGGTTTTTCCCGCGCCATTCTCACCAATTAAATACACGGTGTCTGCTGGCTTGCCCTCAACGGTGAAGTCTAGCTCTAGTGAGCCAAGCACTGGATGGTTTATAAACTTTATACCGCATATTTTCATTGGCATTAGGCCCCAGCTTGCTTAGTTCGTTATTTTGTTTGTTTTTTATGTTGGGTTTGTGGGTTTGCTGAGTGCTATTGAGTTTAACTATTTCGACATCGTTGTTGAATGTCGCAACGTATTCGTACTCCATGTCATATTCAATAACCTTAAAGTATTTTTTTAAATGCTGCGGTAGATAATGTCGCCTCTTTTCTTCCAAGCCCCATCTCTATGGGGACGCTGGATGTTGCTCTAGGCTCCATGGCTTTTTGAGTCGGTGTTTTGTGCTGCAGGTGCCAGCGAATACCGGACGTCGTTTACCAGATCGCCGTCCGGGACCATGACTTTATAGATGTGGGGGAATGTTACGTTGGTCTTCGGGCATGTGTAGCGGTCATCGGAGTTTGACCGGCGCAGGTGCTCGAAGCTTGCCATGTCGATGATGTCTCCCACGTCCATCTCCCTGGAGTCATGTCGTTCGGCTGAACCATCGCCGGGCCACTTCCGCTGTTACCTGCTGCCCGCTTCTTGTCCTTCCAATTTTAGGTCTGCTTCGGCGTAAGCTGGACTCGGAAAAGGGGACAGATTTATTTTCCGCATAGTGCCATCGCCCGCTGACCCCAGTAAATCGCGAAATGCACCACCTCGCGCGAAGGCTGATCTTAGCGGGGCGCATGCTTTGAGCAGTTGTACCGCAGGCAAAGTGGGAGGGCGGCACGGCGATGATTCGCTATGCCGGTGTAGTGATCTACCGGCCCTGTCGGTGCCGATCCCGAAGGAAGTTAGAGACTGCGCTGCGGGTTGCGATGCCAGGATCTGGCTGAATATTCATGCTCTGCAGGGCTGCGTTTCGTAGTGCCTACCAGTGCTGCGGTTTTCACATAGTGGGGGCGTCTGCGGCACACGTCCATTGCGATGACCATGGGTTATGCGCACCTGTCGCTTTATCACTTGGCCTCAGCAATTCGACTATCGCCGCTGCAGCAGAGCAGCCATGTCGTTGCTTGCAAACATGTGTGCATGTCTATAAATACGCCCGTATGATAGCAATGACTGCATTGAATTCATTGGGAGGGCGGCATGGCAACTATCACGATTCGAAATCTGGATGATGATCTCAAGGCCATGCTGCGCGTCGTTGCCGCCAGCCACGGACGTTCCATGGAAGAGGAGGCGCGAGTGATCATTCGTGAAGCCTTAACCAAGCAAGACAAGAAAGGCGGTTTGGGCAGTCGCATCCATGCCCGGTTTTCTACGGTGGCGGGTGCTGACCTTGAGCTGCCTGGGCGAAGCAGCAAAGCCAGGGCTGCGAGCTTCGACGAATGATCCTTCTCGATACCAACGTGCTTTCGGAGCTGATGAAGGCGAAGCCTGCGCCCGAGGTGGTGGTCTGGATCGATCAGCAGCCTGCAGGGCAGCTTTATATAAGCGCCATCACGGTGGCTGAAATTCTCTACGGCATCGCGCGATTGCCGGATGGCAAGCGCAAGACGTCGTTTGCCGATCTGGCCCGGTTGATGTTCGAGGAGGATTTCGCGGGCCGTATCTTGCCGTTCGATACCGAGGCGGCGAGCCGCTATGCCAGTCTGGCGGCAATGAGTGAGGCGCAGGGGCGAGTGGCTGATATGGCCGATGCCCAGATCGCTGCCATTGCGGCTCTATACGACGCACCTGTCGCTACGCGTAATGTCCGCCACTTCGACCATCTGGGAGTTAGCGTCATCAATCCGTGGGTCGATTGAGTCTTATCCATCCAGCATTTTCGAGCGCGCACAAAAAAGGGCTTACCTTTCGGTAAACCCTTGTTTTGTTTGGTGGCTACGCAGGGACTTGAACCCCGGACCCCAGCATTATGAATGCTATGCTCTAACCAGCTGAGCTACGTAGCCGAGTGGCGCGCATTTTCCGCATCTGTCGGTAGTGTGTCAAGCCCTGGTGCAGAATAAATTTACGGACTTTCAACCGCTTAGCTGTTTTCCATCCGCGCTACCCTGGCGTGGGGGGAAAACCGCTGGTTAACCGATAACGGGATCGGTTGAAGGGTAGGGTGTCTGGTCGATGGCGCGCTGTTGTTCGTCGGTTGGCGCGCTACGGCAGAGATCCGGTTGCTGCCCCTGTGGATAGCCGCCTACCACCAGGAAGTCGTCACTGCTGCCCAGGTTGCAGTGCCCGGTGCCGGCGGGCAGCACCAGTACGTCACCGGCTTGTACGCTCAGCTCCTGGCCGCCAGGCCCACCCAGCATCAGCCGCGCGTGCCCTTGGATAACGCCCAGCACCTCGTGGGCGTTGCTGTGGTAGTGGTGGTAGGGGTAGATGCCGTCTACCCACTGTGCAGGCCAGCCATGGGCCTTGAACAGCTGCTGCGTGCCGGCTGGGTCGGGCAGGCCTTTGCCGTTGAGCGCCTGCCGGTAGAGCCGGACAGGGTGGCTGCTGTTGTTCGGCATCCAGTCGTTGCGAGTCAGCAGCAGTTGTTCGACGTGTTCCGAGGCGTGATCGCTGTGTGGCGATGCAGCGAAGTCACCCGAGGCTTCGCCCAGGTTGGCGAGGTAGTGCAGCATCAGGCGGTGGGAAAACATATCCATGGCATGCGCCCTCTCGAGGCATTGGCTTCACCTTTATAGAGAGTGTTTGCGCGCAAGTGTTTGGTTTTTCGCGGGCCTATAAAAAGCAAGGCCCCTCGAGAGCATGCTCTGGAGGGGCCTGGGGTTGCGCAGGGCAGGCTTAGACGTTGAAGCGGAAGTGCATCACGTCGCCGTCCTTGACGATGTAATCCTTGCCTTCCAGGCGCCATTTGCCGGCTTCCTTGGCACCGGCTTCGCCCTTGTACTGGATGAAGTCGTCATAGGCGATGACTTCGGCGCGGATGAAGCCTTTCTCGAAGTCGGTGTGGATCGCGGCAGCCGATTGCGGGGCGGTGGCGCCGACCTTGACGGTCCAGGCGCGCACTTCCTTCACGCCAGCGGTGAAGTAGGTCTGCAGGTTGAGCATCGAGTAGCCGGCGCGAATCACGCGGTTCAGGCCCGGCTCGGTCATGCCCATGGTTTCCAGGAACATCTGCATTTCTTCGAGATCGTCCAGCTCGGCGATTTCCGCCTCGATCTTGTTGCACACCGGTACCACGATGGCGCCCTCGGCGTCGGCGATGGCTTGCACTACGTCGAGCAGCGGGTTGTTCTCGAAGCCGTCTTCGGCGACGTTGGCGATGTACATCACCGGCTTGGTGGTCAGCAGGTGGAAGGTCTTGGCCAGGCGCTTCTCGTCGTCACCCAGGGTCTTGAGCAGGCTGCGCGCCGGCTTGGCTTCGGTGAAGTGGGGGATGAGCTTTTCCAGCAGCGCCTTCTGCGCCACGGCTTCCTTGTCGCCGCCCTTGGCGGTACGGGTGACGCGTTGCAGTTGTTTCTCGCAGCTGTCGAGGTCGGCCATGATCAGTTCGAGGTCGATGATCTCGATGTCACGCTTGGGGTCGACGCTGTTGGCGACGTGGATGACGTTGTCGTCCTCGAAGCAGCGCACCACGTGGGCGATGGCGTCGGTCTCGCGGATGTTGGCGAGGAACTTGTTGCCCAGGCCTTCGCCTTTCGAGGCACCGGCCACCAGGCCGGCGATGTCGACGAATTCCATGGTGGTGGGGAGCACCCGCTCGGGCTTGACGATCTCGGCCAGGGCGTCGAGGCGCGGGTCGGGCATCGGTACGATGCCGCTGTTCGGCTCGATGGTGCAGAACGGGAAGTTCTCAGCAGCGATGCCAGACTTGGTGAGGGCATTGAACAGGGTGGACTTGCCGACGTTGGGCAGGCCGACGATGCCGCAATTGAATCCCATGGTGTATCCCTCGCGCCAATGGCGGTAACTGAAATTAGAGAGTGGCTTTCTGGCTGTGCAGCTTGCGCATCGCCACTGTCCAGTCACCGGCGAGTATCTCCGGGAGGACGTCGAGGGCGAAGCCGATGCTTGCGTCCAGCAGCTCCTGTTCGCCACGCGGCGCGCGGCCGAGTACGAAGTTGGAGACCAGGCTGGCATGCCCGGGATGGCCGATGCCAAGCCGCAGGCGGTGGAAATTATTCTGGTTGCCGAGCTGGGCGATAATGTCGCGCAGCCCGTTATGCCCGCCGTGCCCGCCACCCTGTTTGAGTTTGGCGACGCCGGGAGGCATGTCGAGTTCGTCGTGGGCCACCAGGATTTCTTCGGGTTTGAGCTTGAAGAAATTCGCCAACGCCGCCACGGAC
>JAAIGF010223730.1_pt1 | contig 47705 bp, 41 predicted proteins | sample 6487441 | NCBI WGS metagenome assembly JAAIGF01 (sample SAMN13974129, study PRJNA590717) | phyllosphere metagenome | biome: pepper field; feature: multiple bacterial spot infested pepper fields; material: pepper leaves; isolation source: leaves from pepper fields | host: Capsicum annuum ...
CAGCGCCTCGTAATCGGCGTCGGGCGCGTGGGTATCGGCCACCCGCGTCAGCGCTTCGGTCCAGGCCAGGGCGGCGCGCTCGCGCGGGGTGTACAGCGGCGACTCCCGCCAGGCCGACAGCAGGTACAGCCGCATCTCGGTTTCGCCATGCGCGCGGGCGTCGCGCGTGTGCATGTGGATGCAGTAGGCGCAGCCGTTGATCTGCGAGGCCCGGGTCTGGACCAGTTCGATCAGGCTGTGTTCCAGGCCGCCTTCCTTGTGCACCCGATGGCTCAGGGCCAGCATGGCATCCATCAGTTGGGGGGCGGCAGCGTAATAGTTCATTCGGGCCTGCATGGTCGATCTCCTGTGGGGACAGGCGACATGCCCGTCTTACCCGTCAAGACGAGACAGCCCTGCGCGATGTGACATCACTGCGCGAATTCACACGCCCAGCACGGTCACCGTGACCGTGCGCTGATGCGGCCGCGACCTGTGCTCCCAAAGGTAGATACCCTGCCAGGTGCCCAATGCCGGCCGCCCTGCCTTCACCGGAATGTTCAGGCTGACCCCGGTCAGGGTGGCACGCACGTGCGCCGGCATGTCGTCCGGCCCTTCGCTCATGTGCTCGAACAAGGTGTCGCCGTCGGGCACCAGCCGCGCAAAGAAGCGTTCCAGGTCGGCACGCACGTCAGGGTCGGCGTTCTCGGTCAGCAGCAGCGAGCAGCTGGTGTGGTGGGTGAACACATTGACCAGCCCGCTGCGCACGTCGGTCGTGGCCACGAAATCCGTCACCTGGCGCGTGATCTCGATAGTGCCGCGTCCGCGCGTGGGAACGGTGAAAGTGTGCTGTCGATCGGCCGACATGGGCGGGTTTCCTGTGAAAGAGAAGCCATCTGCGCAGTCTAGCCGCAGTGGCCTGTCACATCATGGCGATACGACAGACGCACGACCGTTCAATGCCGGTGATCCACCCGCCGTGACAGCCATTCGCCCGCGAACTGCACCACCGACACCAGCGCGATCAGGATGACGATGACCTCGAACATGACGCGGGTCTCGTAGCGCTCGTAGCCATAGCGGATCGCGAGGTCGCCCAGACCCCCCGCCCCCACCGCCCCGGCCATGGCCGAGGCACTGATCATGCCGATCACGCAGACCGTCATGCCGCTGACGATGCCCGGCAGGGCTTCCGGCACCAGCACGTGCCGGACGATGTGCCAGCGGCGGCAGCCGCAGGCGCGCGCGGCTTCGATCAGTCCGCGGTCGACGTCGTTCAGGCTGACTTGGGCGATGCGGGCGTAGTACGGGATCAGGCTGGCCGACAGAGGCACGATGGCGGCCCAGGTGCCCAGCGTCGTCCCGACTATCCAGCGCGTGACCGGCAGCATGGCCACCAGCAGGATAATGAAAGGAATCGACCGGAAGGTGTTCACCAGGATCGACAGCCCCCGGTTAAAACGCACGTGCGGGTACAGGCCGTCGGCCTTGGTCACCGTCAAGATCAGCGCCAGCGACAGGCCCGCCGCGATCGCGATGACGGCCGACACGCCCACCATCAGCAAGGTTTCCAGGAAAGCCTGGACGTATTTATCAAGTACCGGGCGGGACATAGCCGATCACCTCGATGTAGTCGGCGACGTGGGCCGCCTGCATGACCGGCAGCCGCAGCGACGCCGCCGGCAGCGACACCAGCAGGCTGCCCTGGGCATGACCGCCGATGCGATCCAGCCCACCGTGAAGCAGCGTCGCGCCTGGCAACATGGTCGCCAGGGCGGCCAGCGACACGCCGTCGGGCGCGCCCCGGCCCGTGAAACGCACGCGCAGGATGGCGCTGCCGTCCCAGATGGGCGTGCCGATCAAACGGGCGGCCAGATCGGGCGGCAGGTCGTGTTGCAAGGGGCGCAGCAATGCCCGCGTGGCGGCCGCCTGCGGGTCGCCGAAAACCTGCCAGACCTCCCCCTGCTCGACCACCTGGCCCTGGTCGATGACCAGGACGCGATGGCAGATGTCGCGGATGACCGCCATGTCGTGCGTGATCAGCACGATGGTCAGCCCCAGCGACCGGTTGATGTCGCGCAGCAGCGCCAGGATCGATTGGGTCGTCTCGGGGTCCAGTGCCGACGTGGCTTCGTCGCACAGCAGCACGGCGGGCTCGTGCACCAGCGCACGGGCGATGCCCACGCGCTGCTTCTGTCCACCCGACAGTTTGGCCGGATAGACATCGGCCTTGTCGCGCAGGCCGACCAATTCCAGCAAGGCATCCACCCGACGACGCACCGCGGCAGGGGGCACGCCCGCCACCTTCAGCGGCAACCCCACGTTGTCGCGTACCGTCTTGGCCGACAGCAGGTTGAAGTGCTGGAAGATCATGCCCACGCGGCGGCGCAATGCCACCAGGCCGTCTTCGTCCAGCGCCCCAACGTCGACGCCGTCGACCTGCACGCGGCCGCCAGTCGGCCGTTCCAGCATGTTGATGGCCCGCAGCAGGGTGGATTTGCCAGCCCCGCTGCGCCCGATGATGCCGAAGACCTCGCCGCGCCCGATGGCGAAGGACACATCGCGCAAGGCGTCCACCGGCACGCCATTGGCGCCGGGATAGACCTTGCGCAGTCCCTCGAAAACGATGTGCGATGGCGCAGGCGCCGCTTGCGGTGCCGCGTCCGCGCGGTCGTACACGACGCTAGGATTGGCCGCCATCAGAAGACCGGCAGCACCGAACCTTCGTACTTCTTCAAAATGAACTGGCGCACTTCCTCCGACTGGTAGGACTTCACCAGCGGCGCGACCCAGGCCGCGTTCCTGTCCTGCTCACGCACGACGATGATGTTCACGTACGGATTGTTTTCCTTCTTCTCGATGGCAATGCCATCGCGCGTGGCGATCAGGCCGACCTGGTACGCGAAGGAATTCACCACCGCGGCCGCATCGACGTCCTGCAGCGAGCGCGCCAGCACCACCGACGTGGTCTCGACGAAATCCAGCTTGCGATGGTTGGCCGTGATGTCGGACAGCGTGACCGTGCCATTGGCCGGGTCGAAACCGTCCCGCAAGGTGATCAACCCGTGGTCGCGCAGGATGACCAGCGCGCGCGTCTGGTTACTAGGGTCGTTGGGCACGCCGATCTTGGCGCCTTCAGGCAGGTCGGCCAGCGACTTGTAGCCACGCTTGGTATAGAACGCGATCGGTGAAATCAGGGTGTTTCCCACCGACACCAGCTTGTAGCCGCGCTGCTTGATCTGGTCTTTCAGAAACGGGATGTGCTGGAAGGCGTTGGCCTCCAGGTCGCCATTGTTCAGTGCCTCGTTCGGGCTGGCCGACCCGGTGATGACCACGGGCTTGACGTTCAATCCGTTCTGCTTGGCAACCCGGGTGACGACCTCCCAGATCTCCTCGTCGACACCGCCGCGCACGCCGACGCGCAACGGATCGGGATTGGCCGCATGCGCGACGCCGACGGCGAGCACGGACGCCGCGATGGAGGAAGCGAACAGACGAAGAAACGCACGAGCAATCATGGGCAGGGCACCTTTGCGGCAGTCGGATCAGACGATCGCAAAAGTGTAGGAGTGCGTTTCTGCCGCCCCTACGATTACTTGGTTGACTGCTTATTACCGCTCGGCGCCGGCGCTGCCCCGCCTTGCAGCACCATCCACATCGCCGCTGCGATCATGCTGCCGCCGATGGCGTGCGCCAGGCTCAGCGTTTCGCCCAGGAACACCCAGCCCCAGAACACACCGAACACCGGTACCAGCATGGTGACCGTCATCGCCTTTATCGGGCCGACGGCGGCCAGCAGCTTGAAGTACATGACGTACGCGAACGAGGTGCAGACCAGGCCCAGCGTGGCCAGCGCCGCCCAGGCACCCAGGGTCGGTTCGGGCAGGGCGACGGCGGGCGCGCTGGCCACGTCCCAGACCAGGAACGCGCCCACCACCAGCACCGCACCCACCTGGCTGCCGAACGCGACCACGCGGCTGTCGACCAGCGTGCCGCTGTTGATCCAGCGACGCGTCAGGAACCCCGCCACCGCATAGCACGCCGTCGCCACCAGACACGCGGCCACGCCGCCCAGCACCGCCGGGGTCACGTCGATGGGACCGGTACCCGTCAGCACAGCCACCCCGGCCAGGCCCGTGGCGACGCCGATCACCTGCAGGGGCACGATGCGCTCACCGAAGAAGGTCGCACCGATCAGGATGGCCATCACTGGCACGGTGGAATTCAGGATGGCGCTGTAGCCCGCCGGCAGCACGCGCGCCGCCAGCATGAACATCATGAACGGCACGCCGGAATTGATGACGCCCAGGAACAGGCTGTGTGCCATGCGTCCGTTGAAACGCAGCGGCACGCGCATCAGCACGATGAAGAAAAGCAGACCGAGCGCCCCCAGCGTGACCCGGCCGAACGCCGACGGAATCGGTCCCAGCACCGGCACGATGATGCGCATGAACAGGAAGCTGGCTCCCCAGATGGCGGCAAGGGTGAGCAGGCGGAACAGATCGGCGGGTTGCATGGCGGGACGGAAGAAAAAGAGAACTCGGCGTGAACGCGAGCCTGGATTCTTTCACACCCTGCGATGGCGACCGAAGGCAACGCGGATTGAGGTCTAATGCCGGCATGGACCAAGATGACACCACCCGCCGTCTGACCGAGCTGGAAATCAAGGCAAGCTTTGCCGACGACCTGCTCGATCAGCTCAACCAGACCGTGTTTCGCCAGCAGCAGATGATCGAACGCCTGGCCCACGAAATCGTGGAATTGAAGCGGCGCGCGCCCGAGGGCGGCGCCACGGCCGGATCACTGCGCGACGAGTTGCCGCCGCATTACTGACCGACCTGCGGAAGCCCCTGCGGCGCCGACACCACGCACACGCCGAAGAAATCCATGAACCCCTGAACGTCAGTGGGTTCCAGTTCTGACTCCAGGGCCGTGCGCACGCGCTCGACGAATGCGGGCAGCGGGTTCCAGTCGTCATCGACCGCCACCATGTCGAACTCGCGTGCCTCGATGTCCATCACGATGGCCAGCGAGGTCATGAAGGCAGGCAGGCTGTGCGCGATGCGCACGTTGCGCTGCTGCACGCTGCCGAACACCGGGCACTGCGGGTCCGACACATCGGCGAACACGCCCGCGCCATGGTTCATGGCGAAGATCACCCATTCCTGCGGCCAGTCCGGGTTGCGCACCATCTCGCCGTCCTGCATCACCCAGCTCCACCCTTCCTGAGCGCGCGACAGCTTGCTCAGGGGCAGCAGTTCCAGCTGCAGGGCGCCGCCCACGATGGGCGTATCGATGAACTCCAGACGCGCGTAGTACGTGTGCAAGGCACTGTCGAGCACCAGCGGCGGATCGTCGGGCGGCGACAAGGGCGCAGGGTCGCGCAACATCACCGCGCCGAGGTCGTTGCCGTCGCGGCCGAAACGAGCGATGAAAGAGATCAGTGCGGTGTCCAGATCGGATTGCATGGCAAGAGTCGGGCAGGTTCGTCGGCAGGACGATCGTGTCGCCCTGGCTACCGGAGACGCTACCGGTCGAGCGCGAGATACGCGCACCGGCCGCCGGTCAGGGCGCAAAATATGCCTGACCGCCTCGCCTGCGTCGATCATGGAGTCATCTGGTCACATTGGTTATAAGGATGCGGCAAATCACGCGGGGTTGGTGGGGAACCGGGTGCTTCAGGTTACGAGTCGTTGGCCAAGTCAGGAGGTCGAGCCCGCAGGCACGACTGGCTGAAGAAATAGTGGAAAAATTAGTGGAAAAAATTCCTGCCGAATTCCCTGAAATCCCTTTCCTGTCAGTGACTTAAACCACTCTTCATAGTGGCAAAAAACCGTGATCAGAATTATGTAGCCTGCATGCCAGATGCTGGTGTATCAGACGACTTGGGCACCGGGTTCCCACTGCGCGCGAACAACCAGATCCCCAACCCCGACACCATCGCGCCCAGCACCATCGGCCACGTGATCGGATCATCGAACATCATCCACGCCCAGATGCAGGTCGTGGCCGGGCTCAGGTAAAGCACGGTCGCCACCCGGGTCGGATTGGACCGGCGCATGCAGGCCCAGAACAGGCCGTAGCCGCCCACCGTGGCGATCAGTCCCGTCCACAGGATGGATACCACGAAGTCGGTATCGAACAAGGGCGTGACGCGTCCTTCGTGCGTTGCCATGGCGCCAAAGATGACCGCGCCCACCAAACACTGAATGAACAGACTGCCCGCCAGTCCCAAGGGATCGGTGTCCTGGCGGCGAGACTGCCACAGGCTCGCAACCGCCATCGACAGCATGCCCGCCAGGGGCAGCATCCAGGCCCACCCTGACGCCATCTGCCCCCCGAAACCCTGCGCACCCACCAGCACCCCGCCCAGCCCCAGCATGAGAAAGCACCATCGCCGTACCGGCAAGGATTGCTTCAACGCAAAGGTGGCCAGCACCGCCGTACCCAGCGGCAAGGTGTCCGCAATCAGCGCCGCCAGCCCGGCAGGCACGCCCTGCGCAATGCCCAGATAGACCCCACTGACATAGCCGCCCACGGCCAGCAAACCAATACCCGCATGCGTCGCCAACGTGGGAATGCCGACCTGCCGAATCTGACGCCATGCGAACGGCAGCAACACCATCGCCGCCACCACGAACCGCCAGAACAAGGCCAGCCCTGCCGGCGCCTGCTCCACTGCGAACCGGGCACCGACGAACCCCGAACTCCAGGCCACGACCAGCGCGACCTCCAGCAAGACAAGTGGGATGCCGGATATCCACGGCGCCACGCACGATGCGCCACTGGCGCGGGATGAAGAAAGCGGGGAAGAAGATGCTGCTGCCATGCACCATATCGAGCATGGCGCGAGCCAGCTCATCCACGGGAATGCGCCAACTCGCGCCATGTCGCGGGTTGGTGCACAGCCGTGGCGGGCGCAGCAGGAACGGACGCGAGGAAATTTTTCCGGTGCAATCCATGTCTGGCTCGACCGGGAACGAGCCTGCCACGTATGGATGCCTAACTGTTGGCAGCGATCATCAAAACAGGTCTCTGAAGCGTAAGCGGAACCGCATTCAGCCCAGCCCGCTGGCGAGAATATCGAGAGACACGGACAGCAAATAAAAAAGGGGCTACAGCGTCACCCGCGTAGCCCCTTATGCCGTCACCAGCAGAACTCAAAAGCTTCAGTCAGCCCGACCGAAGCCCCCGCCTCCCGGCGTCTCGATCACGAACACATCCCCTGCCCCCAGCTCGGCCTTGTCCTGGGCGCGCAGTTCTTCGACGCTGCCGTCCGCGCGTTCGATACGGTTGCGACCCATCTGGCCGGGCTCGCCGCCTTCCAGGCCGAATGGCGCATACACCCGGTTGTTCGACAGGATGGATGCCGTCATCGGCTCCAGGAAGCGCAGGCGTCGCGTGCCGCCGTTGCCGCCGGTCCAGCGGCCCTTGCCGCCCGATTCAGGACGGATCTCGTACGACTCCAGACGCACCGGGTAGCGGAACTCCAGCACTTCCGGGTCGGTCAGGCGCGAGTTGGTCATGTGCGACTGCACGACCGAGGTGCCGTCGAAGCCTTCCGAATCCGGGCCGTAGGGCACGTCGATGTTGGCGACGCCTGCACCGGTACCACCCGAGATGGTCTCGTAGTACTGGTAGCGCGCATTGCCGAAGGTGAAGTTGTTCATGGTGCCCTGGCTGGATGCCAGCACGCCCAGCGCGCCGTACAGCGCGTTGACCACGCACATCGAGGTCTCGACGTTGCCGGCGACCACGGCGGCCGGCGACACCGGACGCAGCATCGACCCTTCGGGAATGATGATCTCGATGGGCTTCAGGCACCCGGCGTTCAGCGGGATCTGGTCTTCGACCAGGGTGCGGAACACGTACAGCACGGCAGCCACGCCGATCGCGCCCGGGGCGTTGAAGTTGTTGTTCAACTGCGCCGACGTGCCGGTGAAGTCGACGATGGCCGAGCGGTTCTCGCGGTCGGCGGTGACCTTCACGCGGATCTCGGCGCCGTTGTCCAGCGGGTAGACGAAGCTGCCGTCGCGCAGGTGGGCAAGCACGCGGCGCACCGCTTCCTCGGCGTTGTCCTGCACGTGGTTCATGTACGCCTTGACCACGTCCAGGCCGAAGTTGTCGCACATGCGCAGCAGCTCCTGCACGCCCTTTTCGTTGGCGGCGATCTGGGCGCGCATGTCGGCGATGTTCTGGTCCGGGTTGCGGGCCGGATACCTGGCGCCGTTCTTGCCGGTCAAAATGTCGCGCGCAGCCTGTTCGCGGAACTCGCCGTCGCGCACCAGCGGGAAGTTGGTGAACAGCACGCCCTCTTCCTCGACCAGGCGCGAATCGGGGGGCATCGAACCGGGCGTGGTGCCGCCGATGTCGGCATGGTGGCCGCGCGAGCCGACGTAGAACAGCACCTCGGCGCCCGAGCGATCGAACACCGGCGAGATCACCGTGACGTCGGGCAGGTGGGTGCCGCCGTTGTAGGGGTCGTTGATGACGTAGCTGTCGCCCTGGCGCATGGTCGTCTTGCCGTCGGCGCCGCGGTTGCTGCGGATCACGGTCTTGATCGACTCGCTCATCGAGCCCAGGTGCACGGGCATGTGCGGGGCGTTGGCGATCAGGTTGCCGTCGGCATCGAAGATCGCGCACGAGAAGTCCAGGCGTTCCTTGATGTTGACCGAGTACGCGGTGTTCTGCAGCCGGTAGCCCATCTGCTCGGCAATCGACATGAACAGGTTGTTGAACACTTCCAGCATCACCGGGTCGGCGGTGGTGCCGATGGCGCGGCGCTCGGGACGGGCCACCACGCGCTTGAGCACCAAGTGGTCGCGCTGGGTGACCTCGGCCTGCCAGCCCGGTTCGACGACGGTGGTCTGGTTCTTTTCCGAGATGATGGCGGGACCGGCGATCCTGTCGCCCGGCACCGTGTCTTCGCGCACGAACAGGGGCGTGTCGTGCCAGGCGCCGCTGCTGTACATGCGCACGGTGGCGGCGGCCGCCAGGGCGCCGTCACGGGTGCGGGTGGGGGCCTTCTCGTCCACGGCCTCGCCGCCGCCCACGGCTTCCACCGATACGGCTTCGACCACCAGCGCGCGGCTGGGCATCAGGAAGGAGTAGCGCTGGCGATAGGCGGCTTCGAAGGCCGCTTTCATGCTGTCCAGCGTACCGGCCGGCACTTCCAGTGCGGTGTCGGTGCCGTCGTACTTCAGGTGCACGCGGCGATGCGTGTGGATGGCGCCATCGCTCAGACCCTGGCGCTGCAGTTCGGCTTCGGCCTCGGCGGCCAGCGCGTCCAGCGTGCTTTCCAGCACGGGCAGCGTGTCGGCCACCAGCGTCTGTTCGATGGTCTTCTCGCGCAGCTCGGCCTGATCGGCCAGGCCCATGCCGTAGGCCGACAGCACGCCGGCGAACGGGTGGGCGAAGACGGTGCTCATGCCCAGCGCATCGGCCACCAGGCAGGCATGCTGACCACCGGCGCCGCCGAACACGGTCAGGGCGTAGTTGGTTACGTCATGGCCGCGCTGCACCGAGATGCGCTTGATGGCCTCAGCCATGTTGCCCACGGCGATCTCGATGAAACCTTCGGCGACCTGCTCGGGGCTCATGTCGCGGCCGGTCTCGCTGGCGATGCGGGCGGACAGGGCATTGAACTTCTCCACGACGGCGTCGCGGTCCAGCGTCTGGTCGGCGTTGGGGCCGAACACGCTGGGGAAGAACGCCGGCTGGATCTTGCCGAGCATGACGTTGCAGTCGGTCACGGCCAGCGGGCCGCCACGGCGATAGCTGGCCGGGCCGGGGTTGGCACCGGCCGAATCCGGGCCCACGCGCAGGCGGGCGCCGTCGAAGTGCAGGATCGAACCGCCGCCGGCCGCCACCGTGTGGATGCTCATCATGGGGGCGCGCATGCGCACGCCGGCCACCTGGGTTTCGAACTCGCGCTCGAACTCGCCGGCGTAATGCGACACGTCGGTGGACGTGCCGCCCATGTCGAAGCCGATGACGTGTTCGAAACCGGCCAGTTCGCTGGTGCGTGCCATGCCGACGATGCCGCCGGCCGGGCCCGACAGGATGGCGTCCTTGCCACGGAAGGCCCGCGCGTCGGTCAGGCCGCCGCTGGACTGCATGAACATGATGCGGATGCCCGGCAGCTCGGCGGCGACGCGGTCGACGTAGCGCTGCAGGATGGGCGACAGGTAGGCATCGACCACCGTGGTGTCGCCGCGCGACACGAACTTGATCAGCGGGCTGACCGAGTGCGAGGCCGACACCTGCTCGAAGCCGATCTCGCGCGCGATCTCGGCGGCACGTTGCTCGTGCTGCGGATAGCGCCAGGCATGCATGAAGACGATGGCCGCGGCACGCACGCCCTGGTCGTACACGGCCTGCAACTGCGTGCGCAGCGCGGCTTCGTCCAGCGCCACCACCACGCTGCCGTCCACGCCCAGGCGCTCGTCGGCCTCGACCACGGTTTCGTACAGCAGCTCGGGCAGGCGCACGTTGCGTTCGAACAGCTTGGGGCGGTTCTGGTAGGCGATGCGCAAGGCGTCGCGGAAGCCCCGCGTGGTGATCAGCACCGTGCGGTCACCCTTGCGTTCCAGCAGCGCGTTGGTGGCCACCGTCGTGCCCATCTTCACGCACTCCACCTGCTCGGCGGGCACCGGCGCGCCGGGCGCGACGCCCAGCAGCTTGCGGATGCCGGCGACGGCCGCGTCGCGGTATTGCTCGGGGTTCTCCGACAGCATCTTGGCCGTGGTGAACGTACCGTCCGGGCGGCGGCCGACGATGTCGGTGAAGGTGCCGCCCCGGTCGATCCAGAACTGCCAGCGCGCGTCCTGCGCCGGGGAAGGAATACGCGAGTCGTTGTTGAGGTGGGTCATGATTGCTCGGTGCCTGGGCGGAGATGGGTCAGAGCGACGCGTAGACGTCGACGGCGGCCAGCACTGTCTCCATTTGCGCGGTGTGGGCGAAGACGAAGTCGTCGCCGTAGATGGTTTCGTCGGGGAACTCGGTGATCAGCGAGATCGGCGCGGGCTCGTTGCCGCTTTCGGAAATCGTGTACGGAATGCCGTGCATGATCTCGAAGCCGAGCGCCCCGGCATGCAGTTCGAACGCGGCGATCTGGCGGGCGTTAAAGTCGACCAGGCCGGGCACCTGCGCCAGGCGCGCGGTCACGCCTTCGAGCAGGCGGCGCGTCTTGTCGGCCCAGCCGGGCTGATGGCGCAGGACCAGGAAGAAGCCCTTGGGAATCGTCCACATCTCGAACTTGCGCGGCAGGTAGCCCGACCAGGGGCGCGTCCATTCATGCGCAGGATAGCCATGCAGGTTCACGTGCAGCTCGGCGCCGCTGCGCTGCAGGGCTTCGCGACGGGCACCGGCTTCGAACCAGGGCGCCTGCTCGCGGTAGGCGAGGTCGTCGCCCAGCGCCGTGTAGCGCGTCGCGTGATGCATGTGCGTGGCCTGCTGCTGGCACAGGCGCTGATGCATCGCATAGCCGTCCGGGTTCTCCACGGGGAGGTAGGCGAAGTGCGCATCGGCGCGCTGGTCCAGCTGCTGCACGGCGCGCAGGGCTCCCACCACCCCCGAGGTTTCGTTGGCATGCTGGCCGGCCGAGATCAGCACGGCGGTGCCTGTGCCGGGGCGGTACAGGCCGTTCACGGGCCGTCCCTGACGGCTCGACGACATGAATCGCTCGCCCGAAATGCGGCCGAATTCAAGATCGATGCGGGCAGGCGTGGGCGCAGCGGCCAGCGTGTGCAGCGCCGCGTTGGCCGGGTGCATGGCCGGGGCGTCGGCCGGGGGCTGGGCAGCAAAATCGCGCAGCACCATCCTGACGTGCGCATCGCCGTCGACCAGCCGGATGTCGGGCACGATCTGCCCGGACTGCAGGCCACGGTTGCCCACCGGCCGGCCTGACAGATGCTGGAAGACTTCCAGCAACGCGAAGTAGATGTCCTCGTGCATGCCCTCGGCCGTGCTGACATGTTCGAGGTCGTAGTCCAGCGGGAACTCCATGCCGGGCATGTCGACCTGGATGTCGAGCTGCTGGAAATAGGGTTCGTCCTTGCCCCAGGCATGTTGCTGCACGGTCTGCACGATCGCCTGGAACGCGCCTTCCACCTCGGTGGGGCACGCCTGGTCGATGTCGGCCACGCCGGCGTCGCGCACGCACAGCCAGCCGGTGGGCGACACCTGGGCCATGCCGATGTGGTCGACGCTGCGCACGTTCGGCGCCCGCACCTCGCGCTGTTCCTCGCGGCCATCCGCATAGCGCAGGCTCAAGTGATAGCGCAGGTCGCCGCCTTCACCGGCCAGTTCGCCCGCACGAACCGTCCACGCGATCTGCGGGAACATCGATTGCAACGGATACGACTCCAGCAGGAAGCGATTGGGCACGGCATCGGCATGGCGCGGATAGACCAGCGTCACCGCCTGCAGCCCGTCCAGGGCGATGTCTTCCAGGAAGGCGTGCAGCAGCGGCTTATAGGCACTGTGCAGGCGCGCCGACACGCCGTGTTCGGCAAAACGCGCTTCGGCGGCGCGGCGTGCCTCGGCGTCCTCGAACAGCCAGGCGTCGAGCCGGGCGCCGCGATACATCGGCTGGGCGTAGGTCGTCACCAGCGCATCCAGCGTGCGGGCAAAGGTGCGATCGAGCAGCACTTTCATGGTCAGACCTTTCCGGTGGGATCGAGACGGTCGCGCAGCCAGTCGCCCAGCAGGTTCAGGCCCAGCACGGTCAGCATGATCGCCAGACCCGGCACCACGCTCACCCACCACGCGTCCTGCAGGTAGGTGCGGCCGTCGGCCAGCATGCCGCCCCAGCTCGGGATCATCGGATCGACGCCCAGGCCGAGGAAGGTCAGGCTGCTTTCGAGCAGGATGTTGTTGGCGACGTTGAGCGTCATCAGGATCACCAGCGGCCCCATGACATTGGGCAGAACGTGGTGGCGGATCATGGCCAGGTCGCGCACGCCGAAGGCGCGGGCGGCCTGGATGAACTCACGCTCGCGCAGGGCCAGCACCTGGCCGCGCACCAGGCGCGCGTACTGCACCCATTGCGAGATCACCATGAAGAACACGATGTTGAACAGACCGCCGCCCAGCACCGAGATGAAGGTGATCGCCACCAGGATGAAGGGCAAGGCCAGCTGCACGTCGGCGAAGCGCATCACGATGGTGTCCCAGAAGCCACGGTAGTAGCCCGAGACCAGGCCCATCACGGTGCCCAGCAATGCGCCCGCGATCACGGAGGCAAAGCCCACCATCAGCGAGATCTTGCCGCCGACGATGACGCGCGCCAGCACGTCGCGGCCCAGCGGGTCGGTGCCCAGCACGTGGGACATGCTCTGGAACGGGGCGGTCAGGCGCGCACCCAGGTCCATGGCTTCGCCGCCATCGGGGAACAGCACGCCCGAGAACAGTACGGCCAGGATCATCACGCCGGTCAGGCCCGCGCCCAGCACGAATTCCAGCGAGTGGAAGCGGCTGCGGCGCTTGGTCTTCGGCAGGGAGGTAACAGTGGTCTGCATGATGCTCAGCGAAGACGGATGCGGGGATCGACGATGCCGTAGAGGATGTCGACGACCAGGTTGACGATGACGATCACCAGGGCCAGCACCGTGACGGTGCCTTGCAGCACGGGATAGTCGCGGCCGGAGATCGCATCGATGGCCAGCGTGCCCATGCCGGGCCAGTTGAAGACCTTCTCGATCACGACGATGCCGCCGATCAGGCTGCCGAACTGCAGGCCCAGGTAGGTGATCAGCGGGATCGCACAGTTGCGCAGCGCATGCTTGTAAAGCACCACGCGTTCGCGCAGGCCCTTGCTGCGCGCCACCATGATGTATTGCGCCGACAGCGTTTCCAGCATGGTCGTGCGCACCAGGCGCACGGTGGTCGCGCTCAGGATGATGGCCATGGTCAGCGAGGGCATCACCAGGCTAAGCGGCCCTTCCCAGCCCGACGGCGGCAGCAGCGGGAAGGTGATCGACAGCAGCAGCACCAGCATCAGTGCCAGCCAGAAGTTCGGGAACGACAGGCCCACCAGCGACAGGATGCGGATGGCCTGGTCGGTGCCGGTGCCCTTCCTGACCGCGGCACGGATGCCCAGCGGGATCGAGATCAGCACCGACAGGATCAGCGAGGTGAAGGCCAGTGCCAGCGTGGCGGGCAGCGCGTCGCGGATCAGGCCGCCGACCGAGGTGCCGCCCATGAAGGCGTTGCCGAAGTCGCCCGTCACCACGCCCTGCATGTAGCTCAGGTACTGGACGATGAACGGCCGGTTCAGGCCGAGCGATTCGCGGATGTTGGCGAGGTCTTGCTCGGTCACGCTGCCGGCGCCCTGGCTGAGCATCAGCGCGGGGTCGCCCGTCAGCCGCACGGCGAAGGACACGAGCAGCGTCACCACGACGATCACGAAGATCGCCTGCAGGCTGCGCTTGAGAATGAAACCGGTCATGGAAAATCCAGTCTGGCGCTGGAGGCCGTCCCCTGTCGCGGGGACGGCAACGTCATACAGCTAGAACAAACGAGGCCGGTGCCCGGGCGGGCACCGGTGATCACACTCAGTCGACGGTGACGTCGACGAAGCGGTAACGGATGTCGCCCGGCACGGCGAAGTTCTTCACGCGCTTGTTGACGCCGACCACGGTGTCGAGCGCGAACAGCGGCATTTCCAGCGCGTTGTCGGCGACGTAGCGGGCCACGGCCTGCAGCTTCTGCTTGCGGGCCTCGACGTCGACCATGGTGCGCTGCTCTTCGAGCATGCGGTCGAGTTCCGGGTCGTTGCCGTACGGGTTCCACTTCTGGCCCGAGTGGTACATCAGGTAGGCCGTGTTGTCGTAGTCGTAGGTCCAGCCGCCCCAGGGCATGTGGAACATCTCGCCGGTGCGGCCGTTCGGGATGATGTCGTTGACCAGCACGGCGGTTTCGTACGGCTTGAGGTTCACGCGCACGCCAGCGGCCTGCAGGTAACCGGCGACGGCCTGCGCCACTTCGCGGAAGGTCGGGTCGGTGCCGCGGAAGTCGAGCTGCACGCTCGCGCCGGGCTTGACGCCGGCCTGCTGCAGCAGCTTGCGGGCGCCGGCCGTGTCGAAGGGCAGCGGCTTGAGGGCCGGGTCATGGCCGAACGACAGTTCGCCCTGGAAGCTGGCGATGGGCTTGGCGTAGCCCTTGAGGATCTGCTTGATGATGGCGTCGCGGTCGACCGCCATCGTCAATGCGCGGCGCACGTCCTTGTTGGTCGTGATGCCCGACTTCTCGTTGTAGCGCAGCACCACGGCCGAGGGGCCGGGGGTGGTGACGACGTCGATGTTGTTGGCCTTCTTGAGCGTGTCGAGCATGCCCAGCGGCAGTGCCGAGGCGATGTCGATACGGCCCGACTGCAGTTCTGCCGCCTGCGTCGACGGTTCCGCGATGAAGCGGAAGACGACCTGGTCGACCTTGGGTGCGCCGCCCCAGTATTCGGTGTTCTTGTCCAGCGTCAGGCTGATCTTCGGGCGGTACTCGGCCAGCTTGAAGGGGCCGGTGCCGACCGGATTGGCGTTGAAGTGGGCGTCGCCCTTTTCCTGGATGTACTTGGGCGGCACGATCATGGCGCCGTAGCCCGCGAGCTTGGTCAGCATCACCGGATCGGGCTGCTTCATCATGAAGTCGACGGTGTTGGCGTCGACGATCACGACCTTGTCGATCGAGCTGTAGTTCGATTGCTGCGGGCCCTTCTTGCCCTCTTCGCCCAGCAGGCGGTCGAAGGTGAACTTCACGGCTTCGGCGTTGAACGGCTCGCCGTTGTGGAACTTCACGTTCTGGCGCAGCTTGAAGCGGATCTTCTTGCCGTCTTCCAGCACTTCCCAGCTGGTGGCCAGGCCGGGTTGCAGCTTCATGTCCGCACCGCGCACGGTCAGGCCATCATAGATGTTGCCGCCGACCGAGCCCCACCAGGTCACGAAGGTGTCGATCGGGTCCCAGCTGCCCGCGTCCTGCGTGATGGCAACGTTGAGCGTGCCGGCGGCGAAGGCCGGCGCGGCGGCGGACAGGCCGCCGGCGATCAGGGCGGCGCCGATGGCGAACGGGAGCTTGCGGAGTTGGAACATGCTTACGCCTCTAACTGTGGATAACGCGCGGCCTGGGGCCGGTGGGCAACGGAACGACGTTCGGGGGGACTGCGGGACTGCTGCGCTCAGACCGCCGCGACCAGATGGCCGGGCGCGACCTCCACCAGCCGGTTCAGCGCAGGTTCGTCGCCGACCTTGCGGATCGGGCTGGGAATCTCGCTGACGTTGATGCTGGTGTCGATGGCGCGGCCGGGTTCCGGCACGGGCACTGCCGACAGCAGCTTGCGGGTGTAGGGGTGTTGCGGGTTCTCGAAGACGGCGCGGCGGGTGCCGAGTTCGACGATCTGCCCCAGGTACATCACCGCGACGCGGTGGCTGATCTTCTCGACCACGGCCATGTCGTGGGTGATGAACAGGTAGGCCAGGCCGCGCGCCTTCTGCAGGTCCATCAGCAGATTGAGGATCTGCGCCTGGATCGACACGTCCAGCGCCGACACAGACTCGTCGGCGATGATGAGCTTGGGGTCGGAGGCCAGGGCGCGCGCGATGCACACGCGCTGACGCTGGCCGCCCGAGAATTCGTGCGGATAGCGGCGTGCATGCTCGGGCTTCAGCCCGACCTGTTCGAGCAATTCGGCGACCCGGCGCTCGATGGCCTTGGGATCGGTCATCAGGCCGTGGGTGACGATGGGCTCGGCCACGCTGAAGGCCACGGTCTTGCGCGGGTCCAGCGAGGCGTACGGGTCCTGGAAGATGTACTGGAATTCGGCACGCAGGCGCTGGCGACCGGCCGAATCCATCGCGAAGATGTCCTTGCCTTCGTAGCGCACCTGGCCGCCGGTGGGCGTGACCAGCTGCTGCAGCGTCTTGCCGATGGTGGTCTTGCCGCTGCCCGACTCGCCCACCAGGGCGAGCGTTTCGCCCGGGAACAGGTCGAAGCTGACCTGTTCGACGGCGTGCACGCGGTGCGTCACGCGGCCGAAGAAGGTGTGGCCGATGTCGAAGCGGGTGGTCAGCTTGTCGACCGTCAGCAGCGGCGTGGCGTAGTCGGCAGTGTCCTGGATGTGGGTGTCGCCCACTTCGCGCAGTACGCCGTTTTCCAGCACCGTGTGCGGGGTGCGCACCGGCAGGTCTTTGCCAGCCATGCTGCCCAGGCGCGGCACGGCGGCCAGCAGCGCCTGGGTGTACGGGTGCTGCGGCGCGTTGAAAATCTGGTCCACCGGACCTTGTTCGACCTTGTTGCCGCGCCACATCACCACGACCTCGTCGGCCATTTCGGCCACCACGCCCATGTCGTGGGTGATGAAGATCACGGCGGTGCCCAGGTCGCGCTGCAATTCGCGGATCAGATTCAGGATCTGCTTCTGGATGGTGACGTCGAGCGCGGTGGTCGGCTCGTCGGCGATCAGCAGGCGCGGTTCACAGGACAGCGCCATCGCAATCATCACCCGCTGGCGCATGCCGCCCGACAACTGGTGCGGAAACCGGTCGAGCAGACGCTCGGGATCGGGCAGGCGGACTTTTTCCAGCAGGGCCTTGGCCGCAGCGCGCGCCTCATTGGGCGACTTGCGCTGGTGCAGCATGATCGCTTCCATGATCTGGTGCCCGACCGTGAACACCGGGTTCAGCGAGGTCATGGGCTCCTGGAAGATCATCGCGATGTCGTTGCCGCGGATCTCGCGCATGGTGTCGTCGTTGGCGTGCGCCAGGTCGATGGTCTCGCCGCTTTCGCGCTGGAACACGATCTGGCCGTCGACGATGCGACCGCCCGTGTAATCGGTCAGGCGCATCACCGCCATCGAGGTCACCGACTTGCCCGACCCGGATTCGCCGACGATGGCGACGGTCTGGCCGGGCCGGACGTCGAAGCTGAGATCCTGGACGGCGCGGAACGGCCCGGTATCGGTATTGAATTCGACCGACACCTGGCGCACGGACAACAGCGGAGCAGTCGCCGGTGCGACCTGGGAAGAAACAGTCATGGGCGTTTACAGCGAAGTGGCGGCGCGAGCGGCCTGGTCGTAGAGGCCCGACAGGGCACGCAAGGTATTGCCGAGCTTGCGGGAGATGTCACCCGACACCGGCGAATCGGGCAGGTTTTCGAGCAGGCACTGACGGCGAATTTCGCGGTAGCGCGCAATCGCCGCTTCGCCCTCGGCGGTGGCGGCGTAGTGCACTTCCTTGCCGACCTTCTGCCCCTTGACCACGCCGAGCCGCTCGAGCTTCTTCAGCGAGTAGTTCACGACGTGGGTGTCTTCGACGTTCAGGGTGAAGCAGATATCGGCCAGCTTCTTGCCGCGTCCGCGATGGAACACGTGGTGCAGCACCAGCACGTCCAGCGAGGTCAGGTCCGGCAGGCCGGCCGCAGCCATGCAACGCACCATCCACCGATTGAAGGCATTGGAGGCGACGATCAGGCCGAACTCCACTTCCGATGCTTCCGGCACGCCCCCGGCAAGATGCGAGGACGACACGATGGGCGTGGACGCGGCGGACTTGGGATCGGGCATCGAACCTTGACTCGGTGATGAAACGTTAACGATTTATTGATGATTTGCTTATGACATCATGACACAAAGTAGGGATCGTCGCGCATATATCGTCGATCCCCGCTTAACGTCGGTCAAAAACTAAGTATTTTCCCTAGGTTGGAGCAAACGTGCTTTTGGATGGTGCGTTGCGCACCAAAAGAGGGCATGACCACCTTCCTTGCCGCGTGCATGGGGCGGCCATGCGCCCTGTTTACGCCTTCACCGTGGCCGCATGCGACAGCCAGGTCTGAACGGAAGCCCGACCCCACTGCGCATCGGCATAGGCCGCCAGCCGCGCCGGCACCTCGTCCCCGTGCTTCTTCAAGCGTTGCAGCATCACGGCAAGATCAAGATCCACCAGTGACCAGTCCGCGAACACCTGGTCCGCCCCAGCCGGCAACACCGCCTCGACCACGTCGAACAACTTCCGCGCCGCCGCCTGGGCATCAGGCGACAGCGGCTCGCCGCGCGCCCCATGGAAGACGACTTCCGTGGAACGCTCGCCCCGCAATGCCTGCGAGTCGCTGCGCACCCATGCCTGGAGCTGGCGCGCCACCGCACGTTCGCGCAGACCATTCGGGTACAGCGCGGGCGCGGGATGCACGGCGTCCAGGTACTCGCCGATGGCCGAGGACTCGGTCAACACGAAATCGCCGTGCACCAGCGTCGGGTCAGCGACAGTTTGGCAAAGGCCGGCGTCTTGGTCTCGTTGGCGTCGAGGTCGACGGTGTGCAGCGTGAACGGCAGGCCCTTTTCCGTCAGGGCGACGAAAACGGACATGGCCCAGGGGCTGGTGAAGCGGCTATCGACGTACAACGCGAACGCTTGGTCGGACACGGACGGACTCCCTTTATCGGCGGGGTGAGAAATGGGTGGGGCGGTTGAATCGGTACGGTAGCGGCTCGGCGGCATGCCCAGCACGCGCTGGAACACGCTGCCCATATGCGACTGGTGCGCGAAACCGCACTCGGCCGCCACCCAGGCCAGCGGCTGTCGGCTGGTGCGCAGCAGTTGCCGCGCGCGTTGCAGGCGACGCTCCATGACGTAGGCGTGCGGCGTCATGCCGATGCGACGCTCGAAGGCGCGCAGGAAGCTCACCACCGGCAGGCCGACCTGTGCCGCGAGCGCGGACAGAGGCAGCGAGGTGTCGAGATGCGCCTCGATGTAGTCGAGCAAGGCGGCGGCTTGCGGCAAGGGCGCGTCGTCGCGTCTGACGGCTTTCTGCATCAGGGCGGGGACGCAGGCGGCCAGCCACTGCGCAGCCAGCGTCGCGCTGGTTTCCGCCGACATCGAACCCGCCAGCAAGGCGCGCCGCGCCGCGATCGCCGTACGCATGGCAGCGCGCTGGCCCTGGGCCTGGGGTCGGCCGGACGGCAGTGCGATGTCGCCTGCCCACTGGGCCCAGGCCTGCGGCGTCCACTGCAGCAACAGGTATTCGCCACCCACGGGCGACTCGGAGAACATCGGCATGCCCGCCGGCGTATAGGCCAGCGTGCTGGGCAAGGTATCGAAGTCGCGGCGGCGCTCGCCGCCGATGCGGTGCACGCCGGTCTGGCGCGCCAGGGCCAGGCCAATGCCGTGGTGGTCGGCCGCGCCCGACACGCTGTAGGCCGCGGCAGGCAACAGCACGATACACACACCGTCGCCGTGAAATTCCGTGATAGCCGGGTCGGCCACGGGCGGGCATGCTGCAGTCGTCAACGGATGCGGCAGGGAGGCCATGCAATGCGGACCATCGGGCTATTGGGCGGAATGAGCTGGGAAAGCTCGGCCGAGTATTACCGGATTATCAACCAGCGCGCCCGCGCGCGCCTGGGTGGCACGCATTCCGCACGCTGCCTGCTGCTGTCGGTGGATTTCGGCGAGATCGAACGGCTGCAGCACGCAGGCGATTGGGACGGCCTGGCTGCGCGCATGGCCGATGCCGGTCGCCAGTTGGCGCAGGGCGGCGCCGACTTCATCGTGATCTGCACGAACACCATGCACCGTTTCGCCGACCAGGTCGCGCAGGCGGCGGGACGCCCCGTGCTGCACATCGCCGATCCGACGGCCCGGCGCATCAAGGACGCCGGACTGCGCAAGGTCGGGCTGCTGGGCACCGCATTCACCATGGAACAGCCCTTCTACCGAGGCCGCCTGGCCGAGCAGCATGGCCTGGACGTGCTGGTGCCGGAGGCGGAAGACCGTCGTATCGTGCATGACGTGATCTACCGCGAACTGGTGACCGGCATCGTGAACCGGGCGTCGCGCGCGGCCTACCGCGAGGTGATCGCGCGGCTGGTCGAGCGCGGCGCCGAAGCCATCATCCTGGGCTGCACCGAGATCATGCTGCTGGTGAACCAGGACGACAGCGCGGTGCCCGTGTTCGACACCACCGCGCTGCATGCGGAAGCGGCGCTGGATGCGGCCTTGCAGGAGCCGGCGTCCGCAAACCCGCCCACGGATTGACGGTCGGGCAACTCCCGCGCGGCCGCCTGTACCCCTCACATCTTCACGTTCACCGACACGAACGCGGTGCGCCCCGCGCCCGGCGAGAACATGGCCTGCGCCTGCCCGGCTGGCCAGAAGAAGTTGTCGTACCAGGCGTAGGCATGACGGCGGTCCGCCAGGTTCTTCACCTGGAAGTCCAGGCTGACCGCTTCCGACACGTCGTAGCGCGCATTGAAGTCGAACAGCACGAAGTCGCCGAACTTGCCCTGGGCATTCAGGTCGTCGATGTAATAGCCGCCCTGCGCACGCCCTTGCAGCCCCAGTCGCAGGCGCTCGGCCGCCTGCCATTCCAGGCCGACGTTGGAAATGTGGCGCGGCGTGGCGAACACCTCCTTGCCCGCCAGCGACACGCCATTCGCGGCGAAGGCCTGCACCACCTTGGCTTCCTGCAGCGAATGCGAAGCCCACAGCTTCACGTCACCCAGCCGGGTCGACGCCTGCAGGTCCAGGCCCTTGCGGCGCGTCTGGCCCAGGCCGACCGTGGTTCCGGTACTGGGCATGTTGGCGATCTCGTCGGTGGCGTCCTGCACCCACACGGCTGCCCGCATCTCGGTATGCGTGGACGGCGCGAACTTCACGCCCAGTTCCTTGCCGGTGTTGACGGACGGCTGGAAGCGCGTCTGGCTGGCGGACATCACATAGGCCGGTGCGCGCGAGCCCGTCAGGATCTGGAAGGTCTTCCCCCAGTTGGCGTACACGCTGGTGGCTGGCGTCAGGCTGTAGACCATGCTGAGCTTGGGCTGGTCGATCCAGCCGTAATCCTGCAAGGAACCTTGCGCGCCGTTGTTCAACGTGGTGCTGCCGGAGAACTTGTCGAACCGGATGCCGGGCACCACCTTCAACCGCTCGGTCGGCTTGATGATGGCCTGCACGTAGGCGCCCACGTTGTTGAGCGTGTAGTCGTCATCGTTGGATACGGCCGGGCGCGCGTTGAAATCGGTCGGGTTGGCATACGGATACCGATAGCGCTGGTAGTTGTTGCGCTGCCGCTCGATGTTTGCGCCGCCTTCCAGCACCAGGGCGTCACTGGCGCGCCAGGTCAGCGTGCTCATCGCACCGGTCTGGTCTTCGTCCCAGATGCGGCGCTGGCGCGGGCCGTTGAACAGGCTGGGGTCGGTGCTGTTGGTGAAGGTCACGCGGCGGTCGTCGTGGTACCGGTTGAAGTAGACCTTGTTCGCCAGCGACAGTTGCGGGTCGATCTCCCAGTCCAGGTGCGCGCTCAGGTGCTTCATGTGACGATTGTCGCCGTCGTTGGCGTTCCAGCTTCCCGAGCGGCGCTCGTCGCGGGCATATTCCGCCGCGGTCAGGAAGCCCGGCTCTTCGGCTTGGTGCGAATACAGGCGGGCAATCACCCCCGCCTTGACCGCACCACTGGCCGAGGTCAGGAACCACTTCCCGCCCAGCGAATACTTGTCGGAATCCGAATGATCCCGGAAGCCGTTGGACTGCTGCTTGGCGACGAAGTAATTCTGCGCGAAGCCTTCGTTCTCGCGGCCCAGCGCGAACTGCAATTCGCGCGTGGCGTCGCTGCCGTAGGTGAAGCGGCCGTCGGTGTAGTTGCCGCCCTGGCGCGTGCCGAAATTGATGTTGCCGCCGATGTTGTGCAGGCCGTAGCGCGGGTCGTTGGTGCCGCGCACGACCTCGATGTAGTCGATCTCCAGCGGGAAGATCATGTCGATGAAGCGCTGGTTGCCGCTGTTGACGTTGCTGGGAATGCCGTCGATCAGCACCTTGATGCCGTTCAGGTACCCCTCGCCGTTGAAGGCACGGAACGTCGCCTTGCCGGACTCCGCCCCCATCTGGGTCTGGGTCAGCTGGATGCCCGGCAACTGGCCGATCAGCTCCCAACTGTTGCCGACGTTCTTGTCTTCGATCTTGTCGCCACCCAGCACGTCGACCGAGGTCAGCAGGTTGTCGGGCGTCAGCGGGCCACTGGCACCGCTGTAGACGGGAATGGCGCCGAGCACGCTGATCGAGTCGCCGGACGTCTGGGCGTTGGCGCCAAACGAGAAAATGGATGCAGCCGCCAGGGGCAGCAGGGATGGTCGCAGGGTCAAAACGCTCTCCGTGGACGCCAGAAGGGTCCAAGGTCACAAAGGAAGACGCGCAGGCCGGATCAGGCCAGGCGAGGTGACGAGGAAGTACGGAGAGCGGGCGGCGCGCGTGGGGCGAACAAGGCCCAGGCGGCGGGTGGTGAATGGAAGGTACCGAGCGAGGCCGGCGGCGGCGGCGCGCGTGCCTGTACCGGCATCGGCACCAGGGCCGCGAACACCGCATGGCAACTGCGGTCGTGATGCGCACAGACGGCGCAGTCGTCAGCCTGGGAATCGGGCAACGAGTGCGAGTGGTTCGTGTGGGAATCCGCGCTGTCCCGCAGCGCTGCATCATGCGACGCCATCTGCTCTGTCCCGGCATCGACGGACGACACCGGGTGATGATGCACGTGGTTGTGCACCAGCGGCAGGCAGGCCATGCCGACCATCGTCAGCAGGACCAGCCACATGATGAAAAAAGACCCGCGTCGTCGCATCGGTAAAGGGAACGTCAAGGATGCGATCCGACAACGCCGGCGCAATATCGCAACTGGGTTGCGAAAGAGGCCGGATTTATACCATGACAGGGGCTCCCCTTCCGGTGCCCCTGTTCATGCTCACTGCGACGGTGACGGCGGCTGCAGTCCCAGGCTGGACGGCATCGCCCCCGCCTTGATGCCGCTGTACAGCGCCAACGGTCCCACCACCTGACCGCTGGAAACCATTTCTTTGGTCAGCCCGTTGGCCTTGGCAATGTCGTCGGCCGACATGGCGGGGCGCAACCGGTCGCGGTTGCCACCGGCCGTCTTGTCGCCACGTTGCGCAGCCAGGTCGTACAAGGCATAGGCCACGGCGTTGTCGCGCGGCACGCCCGCGCCCTTCTCGTAGCTCACGCCGAGCTCGCGCTGCGCATCGCCGTCGCCCTGATCGGCCGCACGGCGGAACCAGATGACCGACTCATCGGGATTGGGCGCCACGCCCAGCCCGCGTGCGTAGCCGATGCCGACGCTGTATTGCGCGGGCGGCCAGGCCTGGTCGGCGGCCTTGCGGAACCAGGTCATCGCCTGCTTGTCGTCCTGCGGCACGCCGCGGCCGTTGGCGTAGCGTGCACCCAGGGTGTACTGGGCGATCGCCATGCCTTGGTCGGCCGCCTTGCGGAACAGGTCCAGCGCATGCGCGTCGTCGGGCGGGCCGCCGTGGCCGCCGGCATACATCACGCCCGCATTGAACTGGGCGGCCATCACGCCTTGCGCGGCGGCCTTGTCGAACCAATTGCGCGCAACCGCTTCATCCTGTTGCACACCCTTGCCCTGCACATAGGCCAGTGCCACGCGGTACTGCGCGTCGGCATAGCCCTGATCCGCGGACTTCTTCAGCCATTCGAAAGCCTTGACCGGGTCGGCGGGCACGCCGGTCCCCTGGTCGTACATGCGGCCCAGCCCGTACTGCGAGGCGGCATCGCCGCGATCGGCCGCAGCCTGGAACTCCTTGAGCGCAACCGGATAGTCCTTGCGCTGGAACGCGGCCAGCCCCTCTTCATAGCCGGCCAGCGCACTGGTCAGCGGCAGCGCCGCCAGCAAGACCGCAACCGCGGTGTGGCGAATCTTCACGATCTACTTCCTCCTGTGGGAACCCAATGCGTGTGCACTGATGCGGTGCGCACGCCTGCACGCTACCTTCGCCCGTTCTGACGCTGGCAGACGCTACCGAGCTTCAATAAAAGTAAGCATTCGAAAGCCGGAAACTGCCGCTACAGTGCGCTTTTTCGCTGATTGAAAGCTGAATGCCGAATGTGCACCTGCCAGTCGAGACAGCTTGACGACCCTCTGCGCGAAACCTACGGTCAAAACTTGAACTGGCAAAAGCAGCTGCGCTTCGGTTTTGGCAACGCATCGTGAACCTCCGTTGCTGCAGCGACCATCCGGTTTCAGGACCAGCATTTCCTTGATTCCACGCAAATTTTGGTGGGACCCGGCCGCTTCGCCACGCACAGAACGATCAATAATGACAACGGAATGTCGGGCCTCGCTTACCAGCCAGGTCCGGCATCCTCTTTGTCACGCACTCCGAGGACCATCCATGTTGGCCATCCCGGCACGAGCCGCTCACTCTCTGCTGCGCCTGCTTGGCGCGCGCTCACTGCGCATGCAGTTCTTCCTGTCGTACGGCCTGATCTTCCTGTGCGCGGCGGTGACCGCGGGCGTGCTGGTCACGGCCAACCAGGATGCCAGCCAGATCGACCGTGCCGGCGCCCAGCGCATGCTCAGCCAGAAGATGATGGGAGAGGCCGTTCTTGCCGCCCAGGGCACGCTGCCCGCCTCGGCCGTCGATGCCACCATTGCGCAGTTCGAGCGCTCGCATCGTCTGTTGCTCGATGGCGACGACGCCAACGGCATCAGCGCCGTCGCCCATCCCGAAGCACGCAACACGCTGCTGCGCGTCGATACCCTGTGGCAGCGCTACCGCGCCGAGGTGCAGGCCGTGGCCAGTGGCCAGAACAAGGACTTCGCCCGCCTGGCCGCCGATGCCGCCACGGTGCTGAGCACGGCCAACACCGTGGTCACCATCATGTCCAGGCATGCCAATGAAACCAACGCGCGCCACATCTGGATCGCGCTGGGATCGACCGGCACCATCCTGATCCTCGTGCTGTTCGGCTCGGTCGGCATGAGCTGGCTGATGGGGCAGATCGACACGCTGCGCGCCCGCCTCGAACGCGTCGGCCGCGGCGATTTCTCGCAGCCCATGGTCTCCCTGTACGACGACAACGAGCTGGGTCGCATCACCCTGGCGTACAACCAGTTGCTGCGTCAGGTGGGCGACATGATCCACGCCGTGCGCCACGCGGCCGGCAGCGCCGAGTCGCAAGGCACGCTCATGCATCGCTCGGCCCGCGACAGCGCCGCGGGTGTGGAATCGCAACAGGCCGATGTCGACCGCATCGCCACGGCCATGAACCAGATGGCCAGCAGCGCACAGGAAGTCGCGCGCAGCACGGAAGAAGCGGCTGCCGCGGCCGACACGGCCGAAGCCGAAACGCGCCAGGGCAGCGCCGTGATGACCGAGTCGGTGAACGCCATCCGCACCCTGTCGGCCGACGTCGAAGGGCTGTCGGACCTGATGGACCGGCTGGTGGCAGACAGCCTGGAGATCGGCAAGGTGCTGGGCGTGATCGAAGGCATCGCCGCGCAGACCAACCTGCTGGCGCTCAACGCCGCCATCGAGGCCGCGCGCGCCGGCGAGGAAGGTGCCGGTTTCTCGGTGGTGGCCGACGAGGTCCGTCACCTGGCGGCCCGCACGCAAAGCTCGGCCAAGGAAGTGGGCACGCTGATCCAGCGCCTGCAGGACCAGGCCACCCGCGCCGGCATGGCGATGGCCTCGTCGCGCGACAGCAGCACCAACACGCTGACCCAGATCGAAACCGCGCAGGAAGCCCTGCACCGCATCGTCGGCGCCGTCGGCACCATCCGCGACATGACCACGCAGATCGCCACGGCGGCGGAAGAACAGTCGCGCGTGGCCGAGGACATGAGCGGCTCGCTGGCCCGCGTGGCCACGGTGGCGGAGCAGGCGGCGGCCGCCACCGATGAAACCGCGCGCAGCAGCGGCACCATCATGGAGCAGATGGAAGCGCTGACCACCCTGACCGCCCGCTTCCAGTTGCTGCGCCAGGACGGCTCGCCCGCCTGAGTCGGTTCAGGATGACGCGGCCGCTCACAGCACGGCCGCGCCGCCTATCTCATCCAGGAAATCCTGGTACAGCTGCACCAACCGGTCGTGACGCTGACGTGCCAGCGCACGGCCGGTCTCCGTCTGGAAACCCGCCGACAGCTTGAAGAGCTTGACCAGGAAGTGGTCGAGCGTGAAGCGGACATCGTCCGGCGCCCGATCCCTGGCAGCCGGATCGGCCGGGTCGTAGAGCGGACGCCCCAAGCGCCCACCCACGTAGAAGCAACGCGCCGCCCCCACCACCCCCAAGGCATCGAGCCGGTCTGCATCCTGCAGCACCCTGGCCTCGCACGACTGCGGGGCGATACCGGCCGAATGGCTGTGCGCCTCGATGGCGTGGGCAACCACGTCGATATCGGCCGGCAGCCATCCCAGCGCCGACAACACGCTGCGCGCCTGCTCCGCCGCCATACGCGACGCCTGCGACCGCAGAGGCGAACTCTTTTCCACCGCCACGCAATCGTGCATCAGCACGGCAGCCAGCAACTGGCGCATGTTCGCGCCCTCGGCCTGACCGATGCGGTAGGCATTGGTCCAGACCCGCGCCAGGTGCGCCAGGTCGTGCGCGCCGTCGTCGGTGGCGGGCAGCGCATGGGGCAGCAGCAAGGCGGCCTGGTCGGCAAAGGGTGCGAAAGCGGCAGCGGTGGACGAAGACATGATGAAGACGAAGGACAACGGAAGCCGACAGCTTAGGCCATGCAGGGCGGCTACCGGCCTGGGCGGATCGCGCACCTCGTGAGTGTCGTGGCTGGCCCGCCCCCACGGTGCGCCGCCGGTACGCCTAGGCCTTCATCCCCAACCGCCGCGCCAACTTGTGCAGATTGCTGGAATCGACATCGAGCCGCCGCGCGGCCTGCGCCCAGTTGTCGTCGCAGGCGGCCAGGGCCGCACGGATCGTCCGCCGCTGGCAGGCGTCGACACTGGCCCGCAGCGACAGGTCCGTATCCACTGGACCGCTGGCGTCGGCCACATCGTCCAGCGGCATGGACTGCCTGCGATCCAGGTCCAGCAACTCCGCCCCCAGCGTGACGATGTCGCGCCGGTCGGCACCGCGCATCAGCGCCTTGAGCGCCGCCCGGCTCAGCACATGTTCGAGTTCGCGCACGTTGCCCGGCCACGCATAGGCGCGCAATGCTTCTTCGGCGTCGGGCGCCAGCCGCAGGCTGCGCAGGCCCAGTCGCGCCCGGTTCTGCTCCAGGAACCGGCCTGCCAGCATCAGCACGTCGTTGTCGCGCTCGCGCAGCGGCGGGATCGGCACCGGATACACCGACAACCGATGATAGAGATCGGCGCGGAACGCACCGTCGCGCACTTCCTGGCGCAGGTCGCGGTTGGTGGCGGCGATGATGCGCACGTCCACCTTGCGCGGCCGGTCGGTGCCCAGCCGCTGGATCTCGCCGTTCTGCAAGGTGCGCAGCAGCTTGGCCTGTACCGACAGCGGCAGCTCGCCCACTTCGTCGAGGAACAGCGTGCCGCCGTCGGCCGCTTCGAAACGGCCGGCGCGGTCGGTGGTCGCGCCCGAGAACGCACCGCGCACGTGACCGAACAGCTCGCTTTCGGCCAGCGATTCGGGCAGGGCCGCGCAGTTGACGTGCACCATCGGCCGCGTGCGCCGTTGCGACGCCTGATGCAGGCGATGCGCGAACAGTTCCTTGCCGACGCCGGTCTCGCCCAGCAGCAGCACCGGCAGGCCCGAATCGGCCACTACGTCGAGTTCGTGCACCAGCCGCACCAGGGCGGGGCTCTGACCGACGATCTCGCTGTCTTCGCGCGCCTGCGAGGGCACCGGCGCACCGGGGGCGCCAGCGCTGCGCAAGGCACGGTTCTCGGCCTCCAGTTGCGTGACCCGGGCAGCCACCGCCACCAGGCCGGCAATACGCGCCAATTCCTGCTCGGCATGCGCGTCGAAAGTCCCCACCTGCAGGGCGTCGAGTGTCAGCACACCCCAGGTCGCTCCCGCGATGTCGATGGGCACACCCATGCAGTCGTGCACCGGCAACGGTGCGTCGCCATGGTCGGCAATCAGGCCGTCGTAGGGATCGGGCAGCGTGCTGTCGTGGTGGAAGCAGGTGACGCCGCGTCGCGCCAGGATGGCAGCCAGCCGCGGATGGTCGCGCACGGCGAAACGCCGTCCCAATGCATCCCGGCTCAAGCCCTCAATGGCCAGCGGACGCAGCTGTTCGCCTTCCAGTCTGAGCAGAGCCACCGCCCCGCAACGGAAATGCGCGCGCAGGCTGGACACCAGCCGCTGCAAGCGCACGGCCGTGGGCAGTTCGGCCGCCAGGTCAGCAGCCAGCATCAGGTCTACGTCATGCACACACGCACTCCTTTCTTCACCACGAAGTGGTCGATTGGTGTCGATACCCAACGCCGACCCACGATCGTGGTTCTTTAAACCCATGAGGGTGATTATAACCCTCTCCAATCAAGGGTTCTTTTCACCATGACGGCTACAAGCCTTTGATTTTAAAGGGTTTTCAATCTGGCACAGCCCTCGCAATGACTCCTTCATCCAATCCCGCATTGGCCCTACACCAAGGAGTTTCACCATGGACTACGCCACCCAACCCCTCGGCCAGCTCGCCAAGCGCATTCCCGGCGCCACGCGCATCTTCGACACCTACCAATTCGACTTCTGCTGCGGCGGCCGCAAGAGCCTGCACGATGCCGCCGTCGAACGCGGCATCGACCCGGCCGTGGTCGCCGGCGAACTGCAGGCCTTGCAGGCGCAGGCCATTGCCGGCGCCGACCGCGACTGGGATGCCGCGCCGACCACCGAGCTGATCGACCACATCCTGACCCGCTATCACGCCGTGCATCGCCAGCAACTGCCCGAGCTGATCCGCCTGGCCGCCCGCGTCGAACAGGTCCACGGCGACCGCCCCGACTGCCCGGTGGGCCTGGCCGAGCTGCTGCGCGAAATGCACCAGGAACTCGAAAGCCACATGTGGAAGGAAGAACAGATCCTGTTCCCGATGCTGGCACGTGCCGCCGGTTCGCACGCCGCCGGCCCCATCGGCGTGATGCGCGCAGAGCACGACCAACACGGCGAGGCACTCGACCAACTGGCCGCCCTGACCCACGACATCACCCTGCCGGCCGCCGCGTGCAATACCTGGCGCGCCCTCTACCTCGGGCTGCGGACCTTCCGCACCGACCTGATGCAGCACATCCACCTGGAAAACAACATCCTCTTCGAAAACGCCGCCGCGCACGCCTGATCGCCGCCAGCTCTGCCCTTGCAAGGAGTGGCCATGGGCCCCTACAAGAAACTGTGGTTCCTGCTGATCGCCGTGCTGGTGGTCGCCTTTTCGGTGCTGGGTTACTTCGGGGTGGAGGTCTATCGCCACGCCCCACCCATCCCCGGCAAGGTCGTCGTCGCCGACGGCCGCACCCTGTTCACGCATGACGACATCCTCGACGGCCAGACCGCCTGGCAATCGGTGGGCGGCATGCAACTGGGATCGATCCTGGGCCACGGGGCCTATCAGGCGCCCGACTGGACCGCCGACTGGCTGCACCGCGAACTGACGGCATGGCTGGAGCTGGCCGCGCAGGCCGAGTTCAAGCGGCCCTACGCATCGCTCGATGTCGGCCAGCAAGCCATGCTGCGGGCGCAACTGAAGGCCGAGTACCGTGCCAACCAGTCCGATCCGGCGACCGACACGCTGACCGTGAGCACGCGCCGCGCACAGGCCATGGCGCTGACGGCCTCGTACTACGACAAGTTGTTCTCGGATGATCCGTCGTTGCGCCGCTCGCGCCAGAGCTTCGCCATGAAGGAGAACACGCTGCCCGACGCCGCGCGCCGCACGCAACTCACGCACTTCTTCTTCTGGACCGCCTGGTCGGCCGCCACCGAACGCCCAGGTCACAACGTCACCTACACCAACAACTGGCCGCACGAACCCCTGATCGACAACGTGCCGAGCAGCGAGAACGTGGTGTGGTCGGTCGTCAGCGTGGTGGTGCTGCTGGCGGGCGTGGGCTTCCTGGTGTGGGCCTGGGCATTCCTGCGCAAGCATGACGACGAGATACCGGTGCCCGCCGTGCGCGATCCGCTGACCACGTTCGCACTGACGCCCTCGCAACGTGCGCTGGGCAAGTACCTGGTGCTGGTGGTGGGGCTGTTCGTGTTCCAGGTGTTCGTGGGCGGCTTCACCGCGCACTACACGGTCGAAGGCCAGACCTTCTACGGGGTCGACGTGTCGCAGTGGTTCCCGTACTCGCTGATGCGCACCTGGCACATCCAGTCCGCCCTGTTCTGGATCGCCACCGGTTTCCTGGCGGCCGGCCTGTTCCTGGCGCCGCTGATCCACGGCGGCAAGGACCCCGCCTTCCAGAAACTCGGCGTCGACGTACTGTTCTGGGCGCTGGTGGTCGTGTGCGTCGGCTCGTTCATCGGCAACTACCTGGCCATCGCCCACAAGCTGCCGGCCAACCTGAACTTCTGGCTGGGCCACCAAGGCTACGAGTTCGTCGATCTGGGCCGCCTGTGGCAGATCGGCAAGTTCGTCGGCATCCTGCTGTGGCTGGTGCTGATGCTGCGCGGCATCGTGCCTGCCCTGCGCCAGCGCGGCGGCGACAAGAACCTGCTGGCGCTGCTGACCGCGTCGGTCGGCGCCATCGGCCTGTTCTACGGCGCCGGCTTCTTCTATGGCGAACGCACACCGCTGTCGATCATGGAGTACTGGCGCTGGTGGGTGGTTCACCTGTGGGTGGAAGGTTTCTTCGAAGTCTTCGCGACCACGGCGCTCGCCTTCATCTTCTCCACGCTGGGTCTGGTATCGCGGCCGATGGCCACTGCTGCCAGCCTGGCGTCGGCGTCGCTGTTCATGCTGGGCGGGATTCCCGGCACGTTCCACCACCTGTACTTCACCGGCACCACCACCCCGGTGATGGCCGTCGGTGCCAGCTTCAGCGCACTCGAGGTCGTGCCACTGATCGTGCTGGGCTATGAAGCCTGGGAGAACTGGAGCCTGCGCAAACAAGCCTCGTGGATGAAGAACCTGCACTGGCCGCTGATGTGCTTCGTCGCCGTCGCGTTCTGGAACATGCTGGGCGCGGGCGTGTTCGGCTTCATGATCAACCCGCCGATCTCGCTGTATTACGTGCAGGGGCTGAACACGACACCGGTGCACGCCCACGCCGCGCTGTTCGGGGTGTATGGCTTCCTCGCGCTGGGCTTTACGCTGCTGGTGCTGCGCTACGTGCGTCCTAACCTGGCCTTCCATGAAGGACTGATGAAGACGGCGTTCTGGGGACTGAACGGCGGCCTGGTGCTGATGATCGCCACCAGCCTGCTGCCGGTCGGCATCATCCAGTTCAACGCCAGCGTCGCGCATGGCCTCTGGTATGCGCGCAGCGAAGCATTCATGCAGCAGCCATTGCTGCAGACGCTGCGGTGGGTGCGCACGGGCGGCGACGTGGTGTTCATCGTCGGCGCGCTGGTGATGGCGGCGCAGGTGCTGATCGGTGTGTCGGGACGGACCACACCGTCACGTGCCGTACCGTTGCCGGCCAAGGCGGCCACCTGAACCTGGATCTCGAACGGCATGCGGCGCCCATCTGGGCGCCGCATTTATTGATACGGACCATCCGAACTTCACGTTTATCGAAAATCTCTGCGTGCAAACCCTGTCACGTCATTTACTCTAATCCGTATGAATTAAAAAGTAAGCAAGCACGCCCGACTGCCAACCCTTTCGCCGCCCTGGCGCCGATCGAACGGAACACGGGTGAGACCCGACCCGCTTCAGCACCGGCAGGCACGTAATGGAACGCTCCAAGGTCATTCTTTGGGCAGTGGCCCTAGCAGCTCTCGGCGCCATCGCGCCTTTCTCGCTCATGGCCTGGCTGTCATGGCACTCGGCACTGGATAACGAGCAGGCACGGCTGCGCGAGCTGTCGGAACAGGTCATCGCGCGCACCTCGTCGTCGCTGGACACGGCCACCCAGGCGTTGAAATCCCTGTCGCCGCTGATGCTGGTGCCCTGCTCGGCCGACCACATCGCCGCCATGCGCCGCCTGACCATCAACGTGCAGGCCGTCGACGAGGTGGGTTACTTCGAACGCGGTCTGCTCAAGTGCACGTCCTGGGGGCACGTCGATCAACGCATCGAAGAACGTCACGGCGATTTCGTCATGGATGACGGGCTGGAAGTCATCCTGCGTGTCGTCCCCCTGCTGACCGATGCCGACCCGATGATGGTCATCCAGTACGGCGCCCACAACGTCCTGGTGCACGCCGACCGATTCACCGACGTGCTCGGCCCGGCCGGGCTGCACATGACGCTTGCACGCACGGACGGCACCATCGTGTCGCAAGCCGGTGACGAAGACCCGGAACGCGTGGCTTCCATCCTGGCCGGACTGCCGATTCCGCAGGATGCGGACGCGCCCCGATCGTACGCCAGCGTCAGGCACGGCGACTGGGTGGCCGTGGTCAGCGCCCCGCGTGAGCACCTGATGACCTACGTGCGCCATCAGCAGCAATGGATGCTGCCGCTGGGTGCCTTCATGAGCCTGTTCATCGTCGGACTGGTGGTGCGGCAATCGCGCCGCCGCTTCTCGCCGGCGATGGAATTGCAGACCGCCGTGAACAAGCGCGAATTCGTCGTCCACTACCAGCCGATCATCGCCCTGTCGACGGGCCGCTGCATCGGTGCCGAAGCCCTGGTGCGCTGGCGCCAGCCCGACGGCACGCTGGTACGCCCCGACCTGTTCATCCCCCTGGCGGAAGAAACCGGCCTGATCCGCGACATCACCGACCAGGTCATCGAAGCCGTCGTCGCCGATCTCCAGCACGTGCTGTCGCGCGACCGCTCCCTGCATGTCGCCATCAATCTGTGCGCCGACGACATCCGCACCGGCCGGGTGCTGTCGACCATTTCCCGCACCCTGCAGGGCACGGGCGTGCGGCCCGAACAGATCTGGCTGGAAGCCACCGAGCGCGGCTTCATGGACATCACGTCGGCCCGCGTCACCCTGGCGCGCGCCCGTGAAATGGGCCACTCCACTGCCATCGACGACTTCGGCACCGGCTATTCCAGCCTGCAGTACCTGCAGGGCCTGCCCATGGATGCGCTGAAGATCGACAAGAGCTTCGTCAGCACCATCGGCACCGATGCGGTGTCGAGCCACATCATTTCGCACATCATCGACCTGGCGAAGAGCCTGAACATGTTCATCGTCGCCGAAGGCGTCGAGCGCCAGCAGCAGGCCGACTACCTGACGTCGCGTGGCGTCGACTTCGTACAGGGCTGGCTCTATGCCAAACCCATGCCGCCGGCCGAGTTCCTGAAGTTCTACCAAAGCACCCTGGTGCGCGCCGGCCCGGGGCCGGAGCTGCTGCGCAGCGACCGGATCATCGAAGCCCCAGTCGGCGCTTGATCGCGTCGTCGCGCATGTGCGCTAATTCCAGCTCCCCCACGCCACCGAGGCAGCCATGAGCAACCCAGGCCAGGATCGCCGCATCGACAACATCGAATTCAACGTCGCCGACATCGAACGCAGCAAGACGTTCTACGGCAGCGCCTTCGGCTGGACGTTCACCGACTACGGCCCGACCTACACCGAATTCAGCGACGGCCGCCTGCTGGGCGGCTTCACCACCGGCGAACCGGTCAAGCCGGGCGGCCCGCTGGTCATCCTGTACGCCACCGACCTGGCCGACACCCAGCGCCGCCTGGAAGCCGCTGGCGCCACCATCAGCCGCCCGGTGTTCTCGTTCCCGGGCGGACGTCGCTTTCACTTCATCGACCCCGACGGGTACGAACTGGCGGTCTGGTCCACGCCCGAATAAGCCAAGGGCTTACGCCTGCGGCCACACCCGCTGCAGGTCGCCATCGACGAAGCCCACGCATACGGCGCTCACGGCACGCAGACTTTGCGCGGCCGGAGATTCGTCGTGCTGGAGGAAGGCCAGCACTTCGGCGGCCACGTGTGCGTGCGCGTGCTCCCAGTCAGGCAAGGCCGCGGACTGGGCAAACTCGAATTCTTCGGGGCGCGAAGTCCACTGCTCGGGCGGGCAGCACCAGTCCGGATCGTCCTCGTCGTAGGACGAGGCGCCGATGATCTCCACGATCCAGTCGCCGGCTTCGGAGAGGTTGAAGTTGTAGGCAACGACACCCTCGGGGGCGGGGTGCGGCAGCGTCTGGGTGATCCAGTGATGGAATGGGCTCATGAACTATCCGGCCGACGGCAAAGCGTCATCATCTCAAAGACTCGGTCATCCGTACTGGCTCGACCACACGGCAGCGTGACAGACCGTAGCGGCAAATCAAGGACGGCGCTCTGACGGCGACTTCAGGTGTTGCTGAAAAAACCCCAGCACCGCGTGATTGAACTCGGCATGAAACGCTACGCGATCGAAACCCGGCGCATCTCGACACAGCTCAGGGGCTGTCGCCGCCATCGCGGCTGAGCAGGGCGCCAGAAAAGAAAAATGCCCGGCATCCGCCACCTCATGCCAGACAGGCCGGGTCGGCATGTCGTCACGCAGTTGTACGCCGTCGTCCCGGGTCACGCCCTCCCCGCCGTGGGCCGACACCCAGAGCTGCAGCGGCACCGTCACACCCGCCACACCTTCGCGCGCGAAGACATTCACCGGATCGGCGATCACCACTGCCTTGATGCGGGCATCGGCCTTCGGCGCAGGCGGCAGCGCGCCACGCCGGATCTCATCGCAAAGCGGCCGTGCAGAGTCAGGCGGACAGATGCTTGCGCGTGGCGTCCAGGTCGGGACGGCACCCGCAAGCGTCAACGCGGTGAAGCCGCCACGCGAATAACCGAACACACCGATACGGTCGGCATCGAGCACGGCGCGCAGTGGCCCGCTGCCAAGCAGGTGATCGATCAGCCGCGTCATGTCGTCGGATCGGGTCGAGAACACCGACAGATGCCCTTGCCGCCCCAGATCCTGGAAGCTGTCTCCAGGGTGGTTGATGGCCGCGACCACGAACCCCGCGTCAGCCAGCGCAGCCGCCGTATCGTGATGGCCCAGGAACGAGCCGCCGGAGCCGTGTGACATCACTACCAGCGGCAATTGCTTGCCGGCGATCGCGCAATTCCTCGTTGCTTCGATTTGCATCGGGCCCAGCGCGATCTGGCTCGGCGGCTGCTCGCACGGCGACCACACGGCACCGCGCAAGGCCGGACCGCGCGCATCGGCTGGAATCTCGATGAAGGCGAATCCGGCCGCGTGGGCCAGGCTTGCGCACCCCGCAAACACGGCAATGCCGAAAAGACTGAGAAAACGCATGGGTATCCTGGCGGGCTGGAGCAAACCGCCTGTTTACCAACGTGGCGTCACGCGTGCAATTTCCTGGCGAACTGCCCGACGGCATTGACCACCTTCTGCGCGCCGTCCTGGATCTCGACGATCACCGTGCCGGCGTCGGCCGACAGCTCGAGCCCTTTCTCGGCGTAGTGCTTGCCTTCCTCGATCATGTGAACGGCCTCTTCGGCCATTCTTTGGTTCTGCGTCACGACCTCGGCGATTTCCTGCGTGGCCTTCGTCGTTCTCGACGCCAGTTGCCTGACCTCGTCGGCCACGACCGCAAAGCCACGCCCCTGCTCGCCCGCGCGGGCCGCCTCGATGGCCGCATTGAGCGCCAGCAGATTGGTCTGGTCGGCGATGCTGCTGATGCTCTTCACGATGCCACCGACGATCTGCGACTGGTTGTCCAGCGCCCGGATGCCCACGACGGCCGATTCCATCTGATCGGTCAGCGCACGCATGACGCCGATCGTGTCCTGGACGACACCACTGCCACGCTTGGCGCTCAGGTCCGTGTGCTGAGACGTGCTGTAGGCGATCTCGGCGGCTTCCGACACCGCGAGTTCGTGATTGACCTGATCGGTGATGACGGTGGCGAACTTCACGACCTTGTACAGCCTGTCCCGCGAATCCCGGACCGGGTTGTAGGACGCCTCCAGCCATACAGCGCGCCCCTGACTGTCGATGCGCTTGAACCGGTCCGCAATGAACTCACCGCGCCGCAACCGCTGCCAGAAAGCCTCGTACTCTGGCGAGTCGACCAACTGGGGCTCGCAGAAAATGCGGTGGTGCTTGTCCTGGATCTGCGCCGAGGTGTAGCCCATCGACGACAGGAAGCGTTCATTCGCACTCAGCACGGTGCCATCGAGGCCGAACTCGATGACAGCGGCCGAGCGTTGCAGTGCGGCGATCAGGTTCTCGTGCTCACGCGACGCTTCGATGGTCCGCGTCAGATCGTTCGCATAGATCGAAATACTGACGACCGCGCCGCTGCCATCACGAATGGGCTGGATGATCGCGCGCAACCATGCCTCGTTTCCGTCCCCACGGGTGATCTGCAATGCACCGACCCAGTGTTGCCCGTCCTGAACCGCCGCCTTCATGCGATTGAAGTGGTCCGTGTTGCTGGCGTGATCGGGCACGAGATCGAAGAGCTTGCGGCCGGTGAGATCGGCCGCCGGATAACGCATCTCGCCCAGGAAATTCTCGTTCGCGTAGATCAGCCTCGCCTGGCTATCCAGGGTCAAGACAAGCATCTCGCTGTCGAGACTATTCGTGACCTGCTCCAACAGCGAGATTCTTTCGCTGGCCTCGGCCAGTTTCTTCTTCAACAGCTTGTTCTTGAAAAACATGGAAATCACCCCGGACCGGCTGGCCAGCACGCCATCGATTTGAATCTACGGGACCATGTACGAAGCATCGGTGCGCGCGGTTGCACCTAGGCGTTATTTCGATTGGATATGGGTCAATGAAATCGAGTCAGTAACTCGCGGCGGCTGCAGCGGAGCCTAGGCTGGCGCGACATGAACGTCCCGCCAGCTCTTTTTCGGGAATCACCCCTGCACGTACACCACATGCGTGCGCGTGTACTCATACAACCCATGCTTGCCGTCGGCGCCGCCCACCCCCGACTTGCGCGCGCCGGCATGGAAGCCCTGCATGGCTTCGAAGTTCTCGCGGTTGACGTAGGTTTCGCCGAACTCCAGTTCGCGGGATGCCTTCAATGCGGCAGACAGGCTGCGCGTATAGATCGACGAGGTCAGGCCGTAGTCCGAATCGTTGGCGTAGGAGATCGCTTCTTCCAGGCTGTCGACGATCTGGATGGGCAGGACCGGGCCGAACACTTCGTCGCGCATCACCGACATGTCGGGCGTGCAGTCGGCCAGCACCGTGGGCTGGAAGTGGAAGCCCTGGCCCAGGTCGGCCACCTTGCCGCCGGTCACCAGGCGCGCGCCCTGCGACAACGCGGCCTGAACCTTCTGCCCCACCTTGTCCAGGCCAGCCTGGTTGATGAGCGGACCCATCTCGACATCGGTCTGCACGCTGGGATCGCCATAGCGCGTGGCCGCCATCGCGCCCGAGATCTTCTCGATGAACGCATCGGCCACCGAGCGCTCCACATACACGCGTTCGGCGCAGTTGCACACCTGTCCGGTATTGATGATGCGTGAATCTCGAATCGCCTTGACCGCCAGATCGAGGTCGGCGTCGGCCAGCACGATGGCAGGCGCCTTGCCGCCCAGTTCCAGATTGAGCTTGGTGATGTTGGGCGCGGCGGCGGCCATGATGCGCGCACCCGTGGACACGCTGCCCGTGAAGCTGATCATGTCGACGCCGCGATGCGCCGACAGCAGTCCGCCCGTTGCGCCGCTGCCGCCCACCACGTTGACCACACCTGGCGGCAGGTCCAGACCGGCCAGCAGCTTGACGAATTCGAAGCAGTTGATCGGCGTTTCTTCGCTGGGCTTGATGACAATGGTGTTGCCCGTCACCAATGCGGGCGCGAGCTTGCGGGCGATCAGGAAGAACGGGAAGTTCCAGGGCAGGATGCCGGCGACGACGCCCAGCGGCTTGCGGAACAGGAAGATGTGCTCGTCCTGGCGGTCGCTCTCGATGATCTCGCCTTCGATGCGGCGCGCCCACTCGGCCATGTAGTCGAGGTAGTCGGCCGTGAAGTTCACTTCCACCGTGGCCAGGCCCAGGATCTTGCCCTGCTCGCGCGTGATGATCGCGGCGAGCCGGTCGGCCTGTCCGCGGATGGCAGTGGCAAGACGACGCAGGTAGCCTGCGCGCTCGTTGGCAGGACGGCGGGCCCAGGCAGGTTGCGCGCTGCGTGCGGCTTCCACGGCACGGTCAACCTCGGCGGCTTCTGCCAGCGGCGCGTGGGCCAGCAAGGCACCGGTGGCCGGGTTGTAGACCGGCAAGTGCTCGCGCGCGGTCACGAAAGCGCCGTTGATGTAGTGCTCGTAGACGGGGGTGTTGCTCATGCCTGGATCTCCTGTTGAAGGCGGTTCTTCTTGGTACGGCCAGTAAGCGTGTGGCCCGCGGGGCCGCACCGGTATGTCTTACGCTGCCAGCGCATCGAGGCAGGCAGCGAGTTCGGCCGCAGCGGCCTCATGCGCGTGCGTTGCCTGGGCAAGCAAGGTGGCGTCGGCGTCCAGCCGGCCTCGCGCCACGTCCAGCGCGGCGCTGACCGTGGCCGGTGCGGTGCCGCCGGGTGTCTGCCTGCGGGCTACCGCGCGCGCGGGGTCCAGCATATCGCGCAGGTCGGCATCGTTCATTGAGATAGGTCGGCCCAGTACGTCCTGGGCGGCCTGGGCCAGCAGCGCGGCGTCGACTTCGCCCGCGTGTAGACCGGCATCGAGGGCAAGGCGCACCAGGCAGCCGACGACATGATGGGCGTCGCGGAATGACAGTCCATGTTCGCTCACCAAGGCATCGGCCAGATCGGTGGCGGTCGAGAAGTTATCGCGACAGCGCTGCAGCAACAGTGCCTGCTGGGGTTCGGCCGTATCGATGACCAGACGCAGCATGCGCAGCGACGCCGGTGTCGCGTCGAGCATGGCGAAGGCATCGGCCAACCCCTCGCGGATGGCGTCGAGCGCCACGGTGAAATGGGTGCCGCGAACAGCAGCCAGCGCACCCGTGAGCGCGCCCAGGTGACGCGCCGATTGCGCGCGCAGCCACTCCAGCGCCACCGGGTTTTTCTTCTGCGGCATGATGCTGGAGATGCCCGCCACGCTATCAGGGAAGGCAAGCGCGGAGAACTCGTCCGACACGAAGGTGTGCATGTCCTGGGCAATGCGATTCCAGGTCACGCCCAACTGCGTGGCGGCGTACGCCAGCTCGGTCACGGCATCGCGCGAACCGACCGTGTCCAGGCCCTGGGCAGTGATGCCGGCAAAGCCAAGCAGTTGCGCAGTGCGAGCACGATCGATGGCAAAGCCGCTGCCAGCCAGCGCGGCCACGCCCAGCGCACACTGGTCAGCACGGGCATGGGCCTGCGCAAGGCGTTCATGGTCGCGCGCCAGCGCCTCTTCGTAGCTTGCAAGCAGGAAGCCGTAGGTGATCGGCTGGGCTGGCTGCAAATGCGTGTAGCCGGGCATCACCGCCTCCAGGTGTGCCGCGGCACGCGCCAGGCAGGCACGACGCACGTCGAGCAGAGCGGCCCGAATCGCCACGTTCAGGCGGCGCACACGCATGCGGTCCAGCGTCGCGCCGATATCGTTGCGGCTGCGCGCCAGATGCAGATGGCCGGCCACGGCCGCCCCGGCCTGCTCACCCAGGCGCAGCTCGAACGCAAAGTACGCGTCTTCGATCGTGGTGTCGGTCGGCGGCGTGCCTGGACCCGCATCACGCAGCTCACGCAATGCGCGCGCCAACACGCGCGTCACGTCCGGAGCAAGCAGGCCGCATTCGTGCAGCATCACCAGATGGGCGGCGTTCATGGCCAGCATGTCCGCGTGCGCGGCAGCGTCGCCCGCCTGCAGCAGCGGCGCGTAGATGCTGTCACGAATCTCGATGGCAGGCAGTTGGCCCAGCCGTTTTCCGATCGCGCTCATGGTCTCTCCTCAGACGTCGTGCGTCACGGGCACGGCCACCGACGCATCGCGTGCGCGCGCATCCCATTTGTCACCGATCTCGTAAGCCGCGGCGGCCAGCGGCACCAGCCACGACTGCGCCCCACCCAGGGGGTTGCCGGCAAAATCACCTTCTTCGAACGCGCAGGTGTAGTGTTCGCGGGCGATCAGCTTCTGCGCGATCATGTGGCCGAGGTAGCTCATCAAGGCCACGCCGTTGCCGTTGCAGCCCACCGCGTAGTGGATGCCATCGTGTTCGCCGATGTGCGACAGGCGGTCGAAGGTCATGGCGACATAACCCTTCCAGACATGGGAAATGCGGGTGTCGCGCAACTGCGGCCACACCGTCAGCATGCGTTCGCGCAACATGGCGCCGGCAGCTTCTTCCGAGGTTTCCGTCACCGACGGCCGGGAGCCGAACAGCAGGCGCGTACCGTCCGGCGACGGCCGGGTATAGAACAGATTTCTTTTGCTGTCGCTTATCATCAAACGGCGCGGATTGATCTCGTCCAGCAGGCCTGGGGGCAGCGGTTCCGTGGCGATCTGATAGCTTGCGACCGGCACCAACCGACGCTGCAACCAGGGCATCGCGCCGTCGGCATAGCCATTGACCGCCATCACCACATGACGGGCCGACACCGTTCCACGCGCCGTGCTGACCTCAAGATTTTCCGGTCCGCGCCGCACGATGTTCGTCACCCCCGCATGCGAGTGCAACGTGGCGCCATGCCGGCGCGCGAGGTCGCGCAGGCTGCGGTGATATTTGGCGGTATGCACGCCGCCGTAGTCATCGACCAGGATGCCGCCGTAGTAGTAGTTCGAGCCGATCAGGTCACGCTGAGCCAGGCGATCGATGTCATGCACCGTCACGCCCGTGCGGTCGCGCAGCAACTGGCCCTGTTCGCGCAGACGAGTGGCATGTGCCGGAGTATAGGCACCGAAGAAGCGCCCGGGAATCGCCAGGTCGGCGTCAAGGCTGTTGTCGTGCACCAGCGACTTCAGGTAGTTGAAGCTGCGCAGCGATTCGTTCAGCAGCCGCTTGAGGCGGTCTGGCGACACGCCTTTGATGGCATTGCTCACCACCAGTTTCTGGCCGCTGGACACCATGCCGCCGCTGCGCGTGCTGCCACCCGCCCCGATCTCGGCACGGTCCACCACCGCCACGCGCATGCCCGCTCGTGCCAGGTCGGCAGCGGCGGTCAGGCCACAGTAGCCGCTGCCCACCACCAGCACGTCGACCTGTGCGGGCAGCGGATCGGGCACGTTCTCGGGCGGCGCGGCTTCCCACCAGTAGGGAGTCGTCTTGAAATCCGGGGTGTAGATCGATGCAGTCATGGCAACGCTCGGCAATAGGAAGCCTGTCCACCCGGCGGTTGCCGGATGGGTGCTGAGGACAACGGAGGAAAAGAACGCGTCTTAGGCGTTCATGCCGGACAGGAACGCCCGGGTACGCGCGTGCTGCGGATCGCGGAACAACTGTGCGGGTGGCCCCTGTTCGACGATCTGGCAGTCGGCCATGAAGACCGCGTGGTCCGACACGTCACGGGCGAACTGCATCTCGTGCGTCACCACGATCATGGTCATGCCCTTGTCGGCCAGCTCGCGCATGATGGCGAGCACGCCGCCCACGCTCTCAGGGTCCAGCGCGGATGTGGGCTCGTCGAACAGGATGGCCTTGGGATGCATGGCCAGCGAGCGCACGATGGCCACCCGCTGCTGCTGTCCGCCGGATAGCTGCGCAGGATACGACTCGGCCTTGTCGGCCAGCCCCACGCGATCCAGCAACTGACGCGCTTCGTCGCGGGCGTCCTTTCGGTTGCGCAGGCCACGCCGCACGGGCGCGAGCGTGATGTTGTCGAGCACGCTCAAGTGTGGAAACAGGGTGTAGTCCTGAAACACCATGCCGACCTGCACCCGCAGGCGCTGCCAGGCCGACTCGTCGTGCAGATCCAGCGGATTGCCCGCGATGGTGATGCTGCCGCCGTCGGGCTTGACCAACCCGTTGACGCAGCGGATCAGCGTGCTCTTTCCCGACCCGCTCGGGCCGATCAGCGTCACGCACTGTCCGGCCTGCACATCGAGGTCGATCCCGGCCAGCACCTCCCGGCCGCTGTACTGCTTGCGCAGGCCGCGCAGCGAAATCATGGCGTTGCCATGGCTCATGGCAGACTCCTTCAGAAGGCCGCGCGCGGCGCGGCCGGCGTGGCGGGTGAGGTGGCAGTGGAATTGGCGACGGGGTTCTGGCGCAGCGACAGCGAGCGCTCCATGCGACGCCCCCACCAGGTGAGCAACGAGCACAGGCAGAAGTACACCGCCAGCACACCGCCATAGACCACGAAGGCCGGGCTGTCACCCTCGGTGATGGTCGTGCGTTCGACGATGATCTGGCCCACGCGCAGGAACTCGCTCACGCCCACCAGTGCACCCAGCGAGGTGGCCTGCACGAGCTGCGTCAGCAGACCGACGTAGGGCGGCATGACGCTCTTGAAGGCTTGCGGCGCCCGCACGAACCAGAACACTTCCCAGCCCTTGAGGCCCAGCGCCTGGGCGCTTACCAACTGGTGGCCCGGCACCGCTTCCAGGCCACCGCGCACGATCTCGGCACCGTTGGCGCCACCCCAGGTCGCCAGGCTCAGCGTCACCGCGACGAAGGGCGACAGATCCATCCCCAACAGCGGCGCACCGAAGTACACGAAGAACACGTTGACGATGAGCGGAATGTCGCGGCAGAACTCCACGATGGCGCGAACCGTCCAGCGCACCGGGGTCAGGCGCGATACCGCCAGCGCGCCCAGCACCACCGCCACCAGGGTGGCGCACAGCAGGGTCACAACGCTCAGCAGCAGCGTCATGCCCAGGCCGCGCATGATGAAACCGAAGTTGTCGATCAGCAGGTCCATGGCATCACCCCGTGAATGGCTTGCGCAGCACGCGTTGCAACCAATGAGCAAAGCCCGCCATCAGCAGCACCAGAATCAGATAGGTCACGCCCAGCACGGCCAGCATCTCCATCGTGCGGAAGTCGGACGCGATGCGATCGATTGCCACGTAAGTCAGTTCTGCCAGGCCAACCGCTTGCAGGAACGCCGAGTTCTTCAGCATCGACACCGCGGTGTTGAGCATCGACGGCACGCTGTTGCGCAAAGCGATCGGCAACGCGATCAGACGAACGAATTCCGCATAGCTCAGCCCCAGCGCGAACGACGCTTCGAGCTGCCGCGAGGTGACCGTATGCAGACCGCCCCGCAGGTTCTCGATCTGATAGGCTCCGCCCCACAGCACCAGCGTCACCACGCCAGACCAGAACATCGACAACTGCACGCCGATCACGGGCAGGCCGTAGAAAATGAAGAAAATCTGGGCCAGCAGTGGCGTGTTGCGCACTACCTCCACATAGCCGGTACACAGTTGGCTGAGAACCGGCACACGCAGCATGCGTACCGTCACCCCGGCCACGCCCACCAGCAGCGCCAGCACGATGGACACGGCGCTGACGGCAAGCGTCACCCATAGTCCTTCGAGCAGCGCTGGCCACTGCTGGATCACATAGCTGATATCGAAACTCATGAAGATCCCCTTGCCAGAGGCGCGCGTGAATCGCGCGCGTCTGCCGGGCGAACCTGGGCGTGACAGCCGCCACGCCCGGTCGCCTTACTCTTGCGGACGAGGGGTTTCGAAGCCCGATGCGTAGTGCTCGACCAGCTCGGGCGCCGTGTTGGCCTGCGCCCACTTGCGGTACAGCGACTCGGCCTTCATGCGTTCGAGCGTGGCGTTGACATAGGCCAGCAGCTCGGGCTCTTCCTTGCGCACGCCCACGGCGGCATCCGTGATGGCAAAGGGTTCATTCAACCGGCGCACGTCGCTGGCGGTACGCGTAAGCGTCGCGATCAGCGCGATGTCCAGCGCCACGGCATCGGCGCGCTTCTGCTTGAGCCCTTGCAAGGCATCGGACGTGGCGTTCAAGCGCACCGTACCGACATCGGGCATTTTTTCTTCGAACCAGCGTGCCTGGGTCGTGCCCTTGAGCATCAACACCTTCTTGCCGGCCAGATCGGCACGCTTCTGAATGGGGCTGTCCTTGAGCACCAGGATGTCGGCGCCATCCCAGCGATAGGCATTGCTGAAGTCGATCACGCGGGCACGCTCGGGGGTCACGCCCAGAGTGGCCAGCAACAGGTCGACCTTCTTGCCCTGAAGTTGCGGGATACGGTTTTCAGCCGTCACGCAGGTCAGCTCCGCCTTGTCGCGGGAGCCCAGTGCCCACTCGGCGATCTGGCGCGCCATCTCGGTTTCGATACCCGCGAATTCGCCCTTATTGTCCTTGTAGCCATAAGGCGGCTGGTCGCAGCGCACGCCCACCTTCAGAACACCCTTTTCCTTGATCTCGGCAGGAACGGCGGGCAGGTCGGCAGCCACGGCCGGCAGTGTGGCGCAGGCCAGGGTGGCAGCAGCAAAAACGTGACGCAGGCTCATCTTGGGTCTCCTCTTGTTTTGACGCCCGATAGATGATGGTCGACATTGATATCTATCAATACGCGTCGGGCAAGAAAAGACTACAAGCCCGCGCTTTATACGGTCAAATATCGATTCGACAGCCTATTATTCATCTATGATATGGGGTCTTCAGTATGAGCCGACAGCAGTCCATCAACCAGAACCAGATCGAAGCCTTCCGCCTGATCATGCTGCGCGGCACCATGACCGCTGCAGCCGAGGAGCTGCACACCTCGCAGCCCAGCATCAGCCGCCTCATCGCCGACCTCGAAGAAAAGACCGGTCTGCGGCTGTTCGTGCGGCATGCCGGAAGGCTGCGTCCCACCGACGCCGGCATTGCGTTGTATCGCGAAGTGGAGCTGAGCTTCATCGGACTGGAAAAGCTCACCCAGACCGCGCATGAGATCCGTCTGTTTGGTTCAGGGCGGTTGCGGCTGGCATCGGCCCCCGTCATGGCGCTGGCCGTCCTGCCCGGCGTCATCAAACGCTTCAAGGATCGTTATCCGGGCGTGATGGTGTCGCTGGAAATGCGCAGCGAAGCCACTATTCGTCGCTGGACTTCGCTGGGATACTGCGACCTGGGATTTCCCACGGGTACGCCCGATGTCGTGGGCGTACGCGCAGAGCCGCTTTACGACACCGCCGGCGTATGCGCCCTGCCCGCCGGCCATCCCCTGACCCGCCACAAACGCATCAAGGCCAGCCATCTTGCAAATGTCCCTTTGGTGCTTCCCTCGCACGCAGACGAAACCCGCTCGGCATTGGACCGAGCCTTCGCACAGGCGGGGCTGCAGCAGATGCCCAGCATCGAAACGCCATACGGCGCCACCCTGTGTGCGATGGTGTCCGAAGGGCTGGGCGTAGGCATCGTCAACCCGCTGGCCGCAGCGGGTGGTAACTGGCCAAACCTGGTACTGCGACCGTTCTCGCCGGAGATATTCTTTCGGGGGTTCGCGGTGTACCCCGACGTGCACCAGGACAACGTGCTAGTGCAGGATTTCGTGAAGATCGCGCGGGAATGGATCGAGGAATGGTTGGCGTGAGTTGGTCCGGGCGGTGGCGGCGCCGAGCCGGCCTGCTACTCAGACAGACGCTCAAGCGCCTACCGGCTCCTTGTCCTCAGCTTGCCGCAGAGGATAGGGCCGAATCAGCACCTCGGCAGGAAGATTCATACCTGTAGACAGCCTGCGAATCATGTCCAGCGTCAAGGAACGGTTGCGATTCAAGATGTCCGACACCCGTCCCCGCGGCCCGATGAAGGGTTCCAGATCCTTGCGGTTCAGGCCGCGCGCCTCCATGACGTGTTCCAAAAAGTCGATGGGATCAGGATCTGTCATGGGAAAGTGCTCGCGCTCGTACTGCTCGATCAGCAACGTCAACACGTCCAGCAGATCGGACGCCGGCGATTTGGCCGGAGCATCCCACAGACGGTCCACCTCGGCCAAGGCCGTCCGGTAATCCCTCTTGGTACGAATCAACTTGAGTTGCATGCCGTACTCCATCAAATTCGCCTGTTACCGGCATCTAGAATCAAGTCGACCAATGGATCAGGTATACCTTCTCACAGCAATCGGCGCAGCCGTCGCCGGCTTCGTGCAGGGCCTCTCAGGCTTTGCCTTTGGCCTGGTCGCCATGTCCTTCTGGGCATGGGTACTCGACCCCCAACTGGCTGCCTGCCTTGCCGTGTTCGGCGCATTGACCGGTCAGATACTTGCCGCACTGACGGTCAGGCGCGGCTTCGACCTGAAGCTGCTCATGCCATTCATTCTTGGCGGCTTGGCCGGCATCCCATTGGGCGTCTGGGCCCTTCCGCAGTTGAACATCGATTGGTTCAAGGCACTTCTCGGAGGACTGCTGGTGCTTTGGTGCCCCTGCATGCTCTTCGCCAAAAACCTGCCCAGAATCACGGGTGGCGGAAAGCTGGGCGATGCCGTGGCCGGCATGGCCGGTGGAGTGCTCAGTGGCATCGGCGGATTCTCTGGGACCGTGCCCACTCTCTGGTGCACGCTGCGCGGCTTCCAGAAAGATGCGCAACGCGCCGTCATCCAGAATTTCAATCTGTCGATGCTGGCGGTCACCATGGCCACTTATCTGGCGACTGGCATGGTGACCAGACAGATCCTTCCGTTCTTCGCGATTGTCGCCCCAGCCATGCTGATTCCGACCTTGGTGGGTGCCAGGCTCTACATCGGGATCAGCGAAGCTAGATTCCGTCAGATCGTGCTGGGACTGCTGACCATATCGGGAATCATGCTACTGGCTTCGTCGGTTCCCAGAATTGTCAGCGCCTTGTGAACCGGCATCCATCCGTATACGAATGCGTGCGACGAGACTGGCTCATCGCCATCGAAATCAGTACCGAAACACCCAGGCTGTCATCGGGTGGTAGCGAGAAAAATCGTCAGGCGTACGGCGCATATGCTGCGTAGTCAGCCGTGACAGGTTGATGCTGTCTGGCTTGGGCAGATCCAGAGCTTCAGCCAATCTGGCGGTCGAACGCGCATGAGGAAGCAGTCGGACCACAGCCAACGCGCCGATAAAACCGA
>JAAIGF010081010.1_pt1 | contig 47649 bp, 45 predicted proteins | sample 6487441 | NCBI WGS metagenome assembly JAAIGF01 (sample SAMN13974129, study PRJNA590717) | phyllosphere metagenome | biome: pepper field; feature: multiple bacterial spot infested pepper fields; material: pepper leaves; isolation source: leaves from pepper fields | host: Capsicum annuum ...
CTGGAACCTCAAGCGAGGCATGGCGATGCTCGGGGCGCAGGAAATGAGGCGGACGCTGCTCGCCTGACCCGTAAAAACAAACAACGCCCCTGACGGGGCGTTGTTTGTATCGACCGGTTCAGCTGCTTGTTACACAGACTGCGAGGCCGGCGTTTCTGCGGGTGTGGCGCGAACCTCAGTGCTTGAGGGTCTTGCGCAGGCGCTCCAGCGCCTGCAGCTGCACCACGGCTTCGGCCAGCTTCTGCTGGGCCTCGGCCACTTCCATGGCTTCACCGCGGTTGGCCAGGATGCGCTCGGCTTCTTCCTTGGCCTTGCGGACCGAGGCTTCGTCGATGTCCTGCGCGCGGATCGCGGTGTCGGCCAGCACGGTGACCACCTGCGGCTGCACTTCCAGGATGCCGCCGGAAATGGCGAAATCCAGCTGCTCGCCGTTCGGCGTGGTCACCACCACCTTGCCCGGCTTCAGACGGGTGATCAGCGGTGCGTGCTTGGGCGCGATGCCCAGTTCGCCGAGCTCACCCGTAGCCACGACCAGAGTCGCTTCACCACGGAAGATTTCCTGCTCGGCGCTGACGATGTCGCAACGGATGGTGCTCATGATCAGGCCTTCTCAGCCATCTTCTTGGCCTTCTCGACCGCTTCTTCGATGCTGCCGACCATGTAGAACGCCTGCTCCGGCAGGTGGTCGTACTCGCCATCGACAATGGCCTTGAAGCCACGGATGGTGTCCTTCAGCGACACGTACTTGCCCGGCGAGCCGGTGAACACTTCGGCCACGTGGAACGGCTGGCTGAAGAAGCGCTCGATCTTGCGGGCGCGCGACACGGCCTGCTTGTCTTCTTCGGACAGTTCGTCCATGCCCAGGATGGCGATGATGTCCTTCAGTTCCTTGTACTTCTGCAGGGTCTGCTGGACGCGCTGGGCGGTGTCGTAGTGCTCGTGGCCGATGACCAGCGGGTCCATCTGGCGGCTGGTGGAGTCCAGCGGATCGACGGCCGGGTAGATACCCAGCGAGGCGATCGAACGCGACAGGGTCACGGTCGAGTCCAGGTGGGCGAAGGTGGTCGCCGGCGACGGGTCGGTCAGGTCATCTGCGGGAACGTAGACGGCCTGGATCGAGGTGATCGAACCGTTCTTGGTCGAGGTGATGCGCTCCTGCAGGACGCCCATTTCCTCGGCCAGGGTCGGCTGGTAACCCACGGCGGACGGCATACGACCCAGCAGTGCCGAGACTTCGGTACCGGCCAGGGTGTAGCGGTAGATGTTGTCGACGAACAGCAGGACGTCCTTACCCTTGCCGTTTTCGTCCTTCTCGTCGCGGAAGTACTCGGCCATGGTCAGGCCGGTCAGGGCGACGCGCAGACGGTTGCCCGGCGGCTCGTTCATCTGACCGTACACCATCGCCACCTTGTCGAGGACGTTGGAGTCCTTCATTTCGTGGTAGAAGTCGTTGCCCTCACGGGTACGCTCACCCACGCCGGCGAACACGGACAGACCGCTGTGCGCCTTGGCGATGTTGTTGATCAGTTCCATCATGTTGACGGTCTTGCCGACGCCGGCGCCGCCGAACAGGCCGACCTTGCCGCCCTTGGCGAACGGGCACATCAGGTCGATGACCTTGATGCCGGTTTCCAGCAGTTCGGTGGCCGGGGACTGGTCTTCGTACGACGGGGCCGCGCGGTGGATTTCCCAGCTGTCGCTGGCGGCCACCGGGCCGGCTTCGTCGATCGGACGGCCCAGCACGTCCATGATGCGGCCCAGGGTGCCCGCGCCGACCGGCACGGAGATGCCGCGGTCGGTGTTGACGGCCACCAGGTTGCGCTTCAGGCCGTCGGTGGAACCGAGGGCGATGGTACGCACCACGCCGTCGCCCAGCTGCTGCTGGACTTCGAGGGTGATTTCGGTGTTTTCGACCTTCAGTGCGTCATACACCTTCGGCACCGACTCACGCGGGAATTCGACGTCGACGACCGCGCCGATGATCTGAACGATCTTGCCCTGACTCATTGCTGCATCCTCTAAATGTGTGCTTTGAACGAACGCGGTCAGACTGCTGCCGCGCCGCCGACGATTTCGGAAATTTCCTGGGTGATCGCTGCCTGGCGTGCCTTGTTGTAGACGAGCTGCAGGGTACCGATCAGCTTGTTGGCGTTGTCGCTCGCCGCCTTCATCGCAACCATGCGTGCAGCATGCTCGGAGGCGACGTTTTCCAGCAGTGCCTGGTACACCAGCGACTCGATGTAACGCGTCATCACGTGCTCCAGCACGGTCGCGGCATCGGGTTCGTACAGGTAATCCCAGTCGTGGTGAGCGACCTGCTTCTCAGCCGGCGGCAGCGGCAGCAGCTGATCGAAGCTGGCCTTCTGCGTCATGGTGTTCACGAAGCGGTTGTAGACCAGGTACACGCGGTCGATCTTGCCTTCGGTGAAGGCGTCGAGCATGACCTTGATCACACCGATCAGCGATTCCAGCTTCGGCACGTCGCCGATGTGGGTCACGCTGCCGACCATGTTGACCTTCACGCGGCGGAAGAAGGTCGATGCCTTCTGGCCGATGGTCACCAGGTCCACTTCAGCACCCTTGTCCTGCCATGCCTTGGCTTCGCCCAGCATCTTGCGGAACAGGTTGTTGTTGAGGCCGCCGGCCAGGCCGCGATCGGAGGAGATCACGATGAACCCGACCCGCTTGACCTGCTCGCGCTCGACCAGGAACGGATGCTGGTAATCGGTGCTGGCCTGGGCCAGGTGGCCGATCACCTGCTTCATCGCCTGCGCGTACGGACGCGAGGTCTTCATCCGATCCTGCGCCTTGCGGATCTTGGAGGCCGAGACCATTTCCAGGGCGCGCGTCACCTTGCGGGTGTTCTGCACGCTCTTGATCTTGGTTTTGATTTCGCGTCCGCTTGCCATCTCTTGTTTCCCGTGGCGCGGGGCTGTTGCCCCGCGTTGTTCAACCGTTTGTCATCTGGTCCAGCGGAGCATGGCTCCGCTCTACAGGACCGCGATTACCAGCTGCCGGTGGTCTTGAACTCGGCGATGCCCTTCTTGAAGGCACCTTCGATGTCGTTGTCCCAACCGCCGGTGGCGTTGACCTTGCCGACCAGCTCGCCCTGGGTGTTGGCGAAGTGGGCGTGCAGGCCTTCTTCGAAGGCCAGCAGCTTGTTGACCGGCACGTCGTCGAGGTAACCCTCGTTGACGGCGTAGATCGACAGCGCCTGGTTGGCGATCGACATCGGCGCGTACTGCTTCTGCTTCATCAGCTCGGTGACGCGCTGGCCACGCTCCAGCTGCTTGCGGGTCGCTTCGTCCAGGTCCGAGGCGAACTGCGCGAACGCAGCCAGCTCACGGTACTGGGCCAGCGAGATACGGATGCCGCCCGACAGCTTCTTGATGATCTTGGTCTGGGCCGAGCCACCGACGCGCGACACCGAGATACCGGCGTTCACGGCCGGGCGGATGCCGGCGTTGAACAGGTCGGTTTCCAGGAAGATCTGGCCGTCGGTGATCGAGATCACGTTGGTCGGAACGAAGGCGGACACGTCGCCGGCCTGGGTTTCGATGATCGGCAGCGCGGTCAGCGAACCGGTCTTGCCGGTGACCTTGCCTTCGGTGAACTTCTCGACGTATTCCTCGGACACGCGGGCAGCGCGCTCGAGCAGACGGGAGTGCAGGTAGAACACGTCACCCGGGTAGGCTTCACGGCCCGGCGGGCGCTTCAGCAGCAGCGAGATCTGGCGGTAGGCCACGGCCTGCTTGGACAGATCGTCGTACACGATCAGCGCGTCTTCGCCGCGGTCCATGAAGTACTCACCCATGGTGCAGCCCGAGTAGGCGCTGATGTACTGCATGGCAGCCGATTCGGAAGCGGTCGCGGCCACCACGATGGTGTGGGCCAGCGCGCCGTTCTCTTCCAGCTTGCGCACGATGTTGGCGATGGTCGAAGCCTTCTGGCCGATCGCAACGTACACGCACTTGATGCCGGTGCCCTTCTGGTTGATCACCGCATCGATGGCCATTGCGGTCTTGCCGGTCTGGCGGTCACCGATGATCAGCTCGCGCTGGCCACGGCCGATCGGGATCATCGAGTCGACCGACTTGTAACCGGTCTGCACCGGCTGGTCGACCGACTTGCGCCAGATCACGCCCGGAGCAACGCGCTCCACCGGAGCGGTCAGGTCGGTGCCCAGCGGGCCCTTGCCGTCGATCGGCTCGCCCAGCGCGTTCACGACGCGGCCCAGCAGTTCCGGACCGACCGGCACTTCCAGGATGCGGCCGGTGGTCTTGGCGACGTCGCCTTCGCGCAGGTGCTCGTAGTCACCCAGGACCACGGCGCCGACCGAGTCGCGCTCCAGGTTCAGGGCCAGGGCGAAGGTGTTGTTCGGCAGTTCGATCATTTCGCCCTGCATCACGTCGGCCAGACCGAAGATGCGCACGATGCCGTCGGACACGCTGGTCACGGTGCCTTCGTTGCGCGATTCCGCGGCCAGCTTGACCTTCTCGATGCGGTTCTTGATCAGTTCGCTGATTTCGGAGGGGTTGAGCGTGGTTGCCATCGTCAAGTCCTAGTGCCGGCAGCGGGGCCGGACGTTAAATGAATTCAGTTAGCGAGCGCGGTCTGCAGACGGGCCAGCTTGCCCTTCAGCGAACCATCGATGACCACGTCGCCGGCGTCGATCACGGCGCCGCCGATCAGCGAGGCATCGACCGCGGTGGTCACGTCGACCTCGCGGTTGAAGCGCTTGCGCAGCGCGACCTTGATCGCGTCCAGCTCACCGGCCGACAGTTCGGCCGCCGAGGTCACCGTGGCCTTGACCACGTGCTCGGCTTCGGCGCGCAGGGCGTCGAACATGCCAGCGATTTCCGGCAGCAGCGGCAGACGATGCGATTCGGCCAGCACGGCGAGGAAACGCGAGTAGGTCTCACCGTGGGTTTCCGGTGCCAGCAGTGCGACGGCTTCGTCGCGACCCAGCTCCGGGTTGGCGAGCAGGGCCGCCACGCGCGGGTCGGCGGCGACGTGGGCGGAGAACGCCAGGGCGTCCGACCACGGCGCGAACGTGCCTTCGTCACGCGCGGTCGCGAAGGCGGCGCGGGCGTACGGGCGGGCAAGCGTGAGGGCCTGGCTCATCCTTAGATCTCCGAGGCCAGCTCGTCGAGCAGCGCCTTGTGGGCGTTGGCGTCGATTTCGCGCTTGAGCAGCTTTTCGGCACCGGTCACGGCCAGCGCGGACACCTGCTTGCGCAGATCTTCACGGGCACGGTTGGCGGCGGCGTCGATCTCAGCCTGGGCCAGTTCCTTCTGACGGGTGGCTTCGGTGATCGCTTCGTTACGGGCAGCATCAACGATCTGGTTGGCGCGCGCGTGGGCCTGGTCGATGATCTCGTTGGCCTTGGTGCGTGCTTCTTTCAGCGCTTCGTTGACCTTCTCCTGCGCCTGGGCCAGATCTTTCTGGCTGCGGTCGGCAGCAGCGAGGCCTTCAGCGATCTTCTGCTGGCGCTCTTCGATCGCGTTCATCAGCGGCGGCCAGATCTTGGTCGCGATGATCCAGATCAGACCAGCGAAGGCGAGCGCCTGCGCAAGAAGGGTGAAATTGATATTCATGGTTAGCTCGATCGCTGGTTTCGGGGTGGACGCGCCGCCGAAGCGGCGCATCCGGCCTTCATCCGAAACCGGGTGCATCAGCACCCGGTCGTCTCAAACCGCTGTATCAGCCGGCCAGAGCCTTGGTGACGGCGCCAGCGAAGGCAGCCGACAGCGGGTTGGCGAAGGCCAGCAGCAGGCCGACGGCGACCGAGATGATGAACGCGGCGTCGATCAGGCCGGCGGTGATGAACATGCGGACCTGCAGGACCGGGATCAGTTCCGGCTGGCGGGCGGCCGACTCCAGGAACTTACCAGCCATGATGGCCAGACCCAGGCCAGCGCCCAGCGCGGCCAGGCCGATCATGATGCCGACGGCAAGGGCGGTGGAGCTCTGAATCTGCGCGAAGTTGGTCAGGACGGCGAAGTACATGGTTATCTCCAGGAACTAAGTTGCTAAGGGTGATGAAACGGATGAAGGTGAAACTGGTTGAAGCTTGGAACTTTAGTGAGCGTCTTCCGACAGGCTCAGGTACACGATCGACAGCATCATGAAGATGAAGGCCTGCAGCGGGATCACCAGCAGGTGGAACAGCATCCAGCCCAGACCGAATGCACCACCGGCAATGGCACCGAAGAAACCGGCACCACCCAGCACCCAGATCAGCAGGAACACGATTTCGCCGCCGAACATGTTGCCGAACAGTCGCATCGCCAGCGAGATCGGCTTGCTCAGCCACTCGACGATGTTGAGGATCAGGTTGAACGGCATCATCCACTTGCCGAACGGCGCCGTCAGGAATTCCTTGATGAAGCCCAGCAGGCCCTTCGACTTCAGCGCGAAGAACAGCATCAGGAAGAACACGCTGAAGGCCATGCCCAGGGTGGCGTTGACGTCAGCGGTCGGCACCGGCTTCCAGTAGTGGACACCGGCCATTTCCAGCGGCTTGGCGATGAAATCGGCCGGGATCATCTTCAGCAGATTCATCAGCAGAATCCAGAAGAAGATGGTGATGGCGATCGGCGTGACCAGCTTGCTCTTGCCGTGGTAGGTGTCCTTGGCCTGGCGGTCAACGAACTCCAGGCAGATTTCCACGAAGGCCTGCCACTTGCCCGGCACGCCGGCGGTGGCCTTGCGGGTACCCATCCAGAACGCGACCACGATCACCAGGCCCATCAGGACGGCGGTGAGGAAGGTATCGACGTGGATGTGCCAGAACATCCCTTCGCCGTTGCCGACCGGTGCGGTCAGGTTCTGCAGGTGATGCTGGATGTAGCTGGTAGGGGTTAGAGCCTCGCCCGCCATGTGTCCGGAACCTTAGTTAATTGAATTCTGTCAACGCCTGGCCAGAGCCAGGACCTGGAACATCAAACCGACGGCGATACCGGCCAACAGCGCCAATGCAGGCAGCTTGAAGACCAGGAAACCCGCCAGCAGGACGCCGAAAACGACTGCCCACTTCGCAACAACCGCAATGATCAGGCGCGCCATCGCCGAACCTGCTGCAACTGCGCCCCCGCTCAATGCCATCCGTGCCGCCACCCAGCCCCCGGCCGAGACCGCCACGCCGGACAGCAGCGCACCCAGTGCGGCCTTCTGCCCCGCCAGCAGCAGGAATGCCAGGGCCAGGACAGCCACTGCGACCAGCGGATAGACCGCGGCGCGCAGCATCAGTCGCCGACCCGCTTCAACGGAGTTCAGCACAGGATGTCCCACATGGTTCTTGTGAAGGGCGGAGGCCGTTACAACGTGCGTGCCTCATCTAGCCGCCAAATTATAGCAATGGGACAATTTGTGAGACAACCGCTGCCTGTTCATCCTGGGAGCCGCAAGTTGCCGAATCGGCAGGATTTTTACGGCCCACAGGGGGGACGATAGCGTCCGCCCCATGTTGCGATGCAGCGTATTCAACTTTGGTCGCAGGCCGCGGAACTTTCCCGCGCGCCGCCTGTCCTACCTTTCGACCTGCCTGCAGCAACCTCGTCGACGCTTCGCCCCGCAGGTCCCAGGATGGCCCCGTAGTCCTCTCCGGGGCCATCTTCTTTTCAACGCCATGACAGCGCTGAACCGTCCACACCGCGTGGACCATACGTTCACGTAGGGTGGACCTGCACGTCCGGCACAGTGGCCTTCATTCCGAATTAACCACTGCAAGGACTCTGCGATGCGCTCCGTACCCACCCTGCTCGCCCTCTCGCTGCTCGCCGCCGGCGCCTCGTTCGCCAATGCCGCCCATGCTGCCGAGGGCGATCCGCGCTTCACGCTGCGCGTGGGTGCCATGAACATCGAGAACGACAACACCATCCGCGGCAACACCACCGTTGCCGGCCAGGATGTCAACGTCAGTGAAGACTTCAAGATGGGCGGCAAGGAGTGGGAGCCGCGCATTGACGGCGTGTTCCGCTTCAGCGACCGCCAGCGCCTGATCTTCGACTACTTCAAGTGGGACAAGGACCGCCGCGAGACCCTGGATGACGGCATTGCCTTTGGCCAGATCAACGTGCCGGAAGGCAGCTTCGTCAAGGCCGAGTTGAAGTACCAGGTCGCCAGCCTGGTGTACGACTACTCGGTGGTGGACACCGAGAAGTTCGACATGGGCCTGCAGCTGGGCGCCGAATGGGCCAAGGTCAGCGCCAAGGGCTTTGCCGACCTGGGCAACGTGTACAGCGGCCGTTTCCTGGATGAAAGCGAGAGCGGTGTGGCCCCGGTGGTCGGCGCGCGCCTGAGCTTCACCCCGGCAGACCGCTGGCTGATTAACATCCAGGGCCAGTACCTGAACACCAAGTGGGGCAGCTTCGACGACTACGACGGCGACCTGAGCCGCGCCAACGCCATCGTCGAATACCGCTTCACCGAGACCTTCGGCGTGTTCGCCGGCTATGACTGGTTCAAGCTGGACGTGGACCAGAAGGGCAGCGACGGCGTGGTTGGCCTGAAGCAGGAGTTCAAGGGTCCGATCGCCGGCATCAGCATGACCTTCTGATCGAACGTTACCCGATCTTTCCAGCGCGGCGCCCGGGCAACCGGCGCCGCGTTTTTTATTCCCACGTTGCAACGGTAGCGTCGACTGTCAGTCGACCTGCAATCCCACGCTGCGCGCGCTCGCCGGTAGAGTCGACTGTCAGTCGACTGCTCTTCGCCGTAACCCAGGCAATCCCGCGCTGCGCGCGATAGTCGACTGACAGTCGACTCTACTGCCCAGTCGCCCCCCACTCGTCCCTGCAAACAAAAAACCCGGCTTTCGCCGGGTTTTTCGTGCCGCACGAAGTGCCCGCCGGGCATGGCCCGGCGCTACTTCTTTTTGGGGAGGTACAGATCGGTGATCGTGCCGTCGTAGATTTCCGAGGCCATCGCCACCGATTCACTCAGCGTCGGGTGCGCATGGATGGTGTGGCCGATGTCTTCGGCTTCGGCACCCATCTCGATGGCCAGGCCGATCTCGGCCAGCAGGTCACCGGCGTGCACGCCGACGATGGCACCACCGATGATGCGGTGGGTCTCTTCGTCGAAGATCAGCTTGGTGAAGCCCTCGGTACGGCCGATGCCGATCGCGCGGCCGCTGGCGGCCCACGGGAACTTGGCCACGCCGACCTTCAGGCCCTTGGCCTTGGCTTCGGTCTCGGTGACGCCAACCCAGGCGATTTCCGGGTTGGTGTAAGCCACCGACGGAATCACGCGGGCGACCCATTCCTTCTTGTGGCCGGCAGCCACTTCGGCGGCCAGCTTGCCTTCGTGCGTGGCCTTGTGGGCCAGCATCGGGTTACCGACGATGTCACCGATGGCGAAGATGTGCGGCACGTTGGTGCGCATCTGGCGGTCGACCGGGATGAAGCCGCGGTCGGTGACCTGCACGCCGGCCTTCTCGGCATCGATCTTCTTGCCGTTCGGCGAGCGGCCCACGGCCACCAGCACGCGGTCGAAGGTGCCCTGCGCCAGGGCCGGCGTCTGGCCTTCCTCGGCGGCTTCGAAGGTCACGGTGATGCCCTTGGCATCGGCGGTGACGCCCGAGGCCTTGGTCTTCAGGTGGACTTCGATGCCCTGCTTCTTCAGGCGGTCGGCCAGCGGCTTGACCAGGTCCTTGTCGGCGCCCGGCATCAGCTGGTCCATGAACTCGACCACGGTGACCTTGCTGCCCAGCGCGCCATACACGGTGGCCATTTCCAGGCCGATGATGCCGCCGCCGACGACCAGCAGCGAGCCCGGCACTTCGGCCAGCTCCAGTGCGTCGGTGGAATCCATCACGCGCTTGTCGTCCCACGGGAAGTTCGGCAGCTTCACCGCCTGCGAACCGGCGGCGATGATGCACTTCTGGAAGCGCAGCAGCTGGGTGCTGCCGTCAGCCGCGGTGATTTCCAGTTCGTTGGCCGAAACAAACCTGCCGACGCCCTGCACGCTGCGCACCTTGCGCTGCTTGGCCATGCCGGCCAGGCCCTTGGTCAGCTGGTTGACGACCTTGTCCTTGTACTGGCGCAGCTTGTCCAGGGTGATGGTCGGCTTGCCGAATTCGACGCCGAAATCACCGGCATGGGCCACTTCATCGATGACCGCTGCGGCGTGCAGCAGGGCCTTGGACGGAATGCAGCCCACGTTGAGGCAGACGCCGCCGAGGCTGGCGTAACGCTCGACCAGCACGGTGTCCAGGCCGACGTCGGCGGCGCGGAAGGCGGCGGTGTAGCCGCCCGGGCCCGAGCCCAGCACGACCATTTCGCATTCGATGTCCGCCGGCTTGCCGCTGGACAGCGCCGGCTTCGGTGCCGCCGGCTCGGCCGGGGCGCGGTGCGACGGGGTCACCGGCGGCTTGCTGGCCGGGGCGGCGGCCGCCGGGGCCGGCGCAGCGGCCTTGGCCGGGGCTTCGGCGGCACCTTCAGCGTCCAGCACCACGACCACGGCGCCTTCGGAGAGGGTGTCACCCAGCTTGACCTTGATTTCCTTGACCACGCCGGCGGCCGAGGACGGCACTTCCAGGGTGGCCTTGTCCGATTCCAGGGTCACCAGACCCTGATCCTTCTTCACCGTATCGCCGACGGCGACCAACACTTCGATCACCGGCACATCGCTGTAATCGCCGATGTCGGGAACCTTGACTTCAATCGTGGCCATGGTGGTTTTCCTCGTGCCCGGCCGGCGTGGCCGGCGGGCTGTCACTGCATCTGTTCACGCGGCCGCGCCAGGGGGCAGCGGCCGCACGGTGGGGGCGAAGCGGTGCCTTACAGCAGCACGCGGCGCATGTCGGCCAGTACCTGCGACAGGTACGTGGTGAAGCGTGCGGCCAGGGCGCCATCGATGACGCGGTGGTCGTAGCTCAGCGACAGCGGCAGCATCAGCTTCGGCGCGAATTCCTTGCCGTTCCAGACCGGCTGGATGGCCGACTTGGAGACGCCGAGGATGGCCACTTCCGGTGCATTGACGATCGGGGTGAACGCGGTGCCACCGATGCCGCCCAGCGAGCTGATCGAGAAGCAGCCGCCGCTCATGTCGGCCGGGCCGAGCTTGCCGTCGCGGGCCTTCTTGGCCAGCTCGGTGGTTTCCTGCGCGATCTGCACCACGCCCTTCTTGTCCACGTCGCGGATGACCGGCACGACCAGGCCGTTCGGCGTATCGGCAGCGAAGCCGATGTGGAAGTACTTCTTCAGGGTCAGGTTTTCACCGCTGGCATCGAGCGAAGCGTTGAATTCCGGGAACTTCTTCAGCGCCGCGGCGCTGGCCTTGATCAGGAAGGCGAGCATGGTCAGCTTGATGCCGGCCTTCTCGTTTTCCTTGTTCAGCGCCACGCGCAGGCCTTCCAGGTCGGTGATGTCGGCCTGTTCGAACTGGGTGACGTGCGGGATCATCGCCCAGTTGCGGGCCAGGTTCGCACCGGAAATCTTCTTGATGCGCGACAGCGGCTGCACTTCGGTCTCGCCGAACTTGCTGAAGTCGACCTTCGGCCACGGCAGCAGGTTCAGGCCACCACCGGCGGCGACGGCTGCACCGGCTGCGGCCGGCACGCCACCGCTGAGCGCGGCCTTGACGAACTTCTGCACGTCACCCTTGGTGATGCGGCCGCCCTTCTCGGTGCCGCTGATCTGCAGCAGGTCCACGCCCAGTTCGCGGGCGAACACGCGCACGGCCGGGGTGGCGTACGGCACCTTGGCCGGCAGCACGCCATCGGCGTTGAACTGCACCGGCGGGCTGGTCGGGGTACCGGCCGAGGCGATCTCGCGCGCGGCCAGCTTGTCCGGCTGGGCCGGAACGGCGACCGGCTCGACCTTGGTGGCGGTCTCGGCAGCAGCCGGGGCGGCAGCAGCGGCGGCCTTGCTCGGGGCCGGCGCGGCAGCGCCTTCGGCCTCGATGATGGCGACCACGGCACCCTGCGACAGGTTGTCACCGACCTTGACCTTCAGTTCCTTGACCACGCCCGCGACCGAGGACGGCACTTCCATGGTGGCCTTGTCGCTTTCCAGCGTGACCAGGCCCTGGTCCTTCTTGACCGTGTCGCCGACGGCGACCAGCACCTCGATGACCGGGATGTCGGTGTAATCACCGATGTCCGGCACCAGCGCTTCAACGGCACCGCCGCTGGCGGCCGGCGCGGCCGGGGCAGCGGCCTTGGCCGGGGCCGGGGCAGCAGCGGCCGGCTTGGCAGTCTCGCCTTCAGCCACTTCGATCAGGGCCACGACCTTGCCCTCGGAGAGGTTGTCGCCGACCTTGACCTTGATTTCCTTGACCACACCGGCAACCGAGGACGGCACTTCCATCGTGGCCTTGTCGCTTTCCAGCGTCACCAGGCCCTGGTCCTTCTTGACCGTGTCGCCGACGGCGACAAGCACCTCGATTACCGGGATATCGCTGTAGTCACCGATATCGGGGACAAGTGCTTCCTTGATTTCGGCCATGGGGATAACTCCGGCAATCTGGTGTAGGGAAACGTCTATTGTGCGGCCAGAGGGGGCCAGCGCCAACCGTTACAGGTGTTTTCAGTACGCACGCCGCCGGGACACGCTGTTGCCAAAGGCCTGCGGGCACTTCCAGTGGGTAGCGTATTGTCCCGACGATGTCCGCTTCATGTCGCCAGCGCGTCAGCCAGCGGCTGCCAGGCCTGGCGCAGGCGCGGCAGGGACCACGCGGCATTGGCCGGGCTGGTGGACGGCAGCGCGAGCAGCGCCGGCGTTACCGCCAGATCCGGCACAACCCAGCGCTGCAGTGCCTGCCAGGCCGCCCCGCCATTGCAGGCGACCAGGCGCAGCCGCGGCAGGCCGGCGATCAGTGCGGGCAGCGCATTGGGGACTTCCGAGCCACGCACGATGTCGGCATCCAAGCTGCCGCAGCGCTCGCACTGGCCGATCACATCCCACAGGCCGACCCCGGCATCGGCCAGCGCGCGCAGCCGCGCCTCGTAGGCGAGCGCCGGATCGAACCCGCACAGATCACCAAGCAACGGCCAGAAACGGTTGCGCGGATGGGCGTAGTACTGCTGTTCCTGCAGCGAGGCAACACCGGGCATCGAGCCCAGCACGAGCACACGGCAATCGCGATCGACGCGCGCAGGCAGGCCGATGCACAACGCATCGCTGCTCACGTTTTCTCCAACTGCATGAACAATCGCATATGCATTAACCCCTATAAAACAGCGGTTTCGCTCTGCCCGCTGAACAATGGAAACCAAATTTTAACGCGCGTCGGATTCGATTCATGTTGAGGCGACTACGGTGACATCGCCCCGCAACCGGGGGCCCAAAACAAGAAACAACAGGAGATTTCCCCCATGCGCTCCATCCGTATTCTGAGCCTCGCCCTGCTGACCTCCGCCGCCTTCGCTCCTGCTGCCTTCGCGCAGGACAGCAGCTCCGCAGACACCGCCTCGGGCAAGCATTTTGCCGTGGTTGGCGGCGTGTCGCTGCTGCAGCCGAAGAACGATCCGATCGACGGCATCAAGAAGGTTGATGGCGGCCCGGCGCCGACCGTCAGCTTCAGCTACTACGTCAACGACAACTGGGCCGTTGAGCTGTGGGGCGCTGCCGACAAGTTCGACCATCGCGTCAAGGGTCCGGGCAATGCCCGCCTGGGCAGCGTCGAGCAGCAGCCGGTCGCGCTGAGCGGCCAGTACCACTTCGGCCAGGCTGACAACGTGTTCCGTCCGTTCGTGGGCGTCGGCTACTTCCAGTCGGCCTTCAGCAACGAGAACTTCGCCGGTGGCGATGACATCCGCCTGAAGGACGCCAAGGGTGCCATCGGCACGGTGGGTGTGGACATGAACATCAACTCCACCTGGTTTGCCCGCGCCGATGCCCGCTACATGCACTCGCGCCCGGACCTGAAGGTCGCCGGCCAGAAGGTGGGCGAAGCCAAGCTTGACCCGTGGACCGTGGGCTTCGGCATCGGTGCGCGCTTCTAAGCGGTACCTTGCTCCACTGTGTTGAAACGACGGGCCCTGCGGGGCCCGTTGTTGTTTTGTAGAGTCGAGCCATGCTCGACTGCCCTTCTGGAAATGCAGCCGAGCATGGCTCGGCTCTACAAAAACCTGACCCGGGGACGCCATGCACGAAATCGACCTGCTGGTGATCGGCGGCGGCATCAATGGCGCCGGCATTGCCCGCGATGCCAGCGGCCGCGGCCTGCGCGTACTGCTGTGCGAGCAGAATGACCTTGCCGCGCACACCTCCAGCGCCAGCAGCAAGCTGATCCACGGCGGCCTGCGCTACCTGGAACAGCGCGAGTTCGGCATGGTGCGCAAGGCGCTGGGCGAGCGCGAGACCGTACGCCGGCAGGCGCCCCACCTGGTCATTCCGCTGCGCTTCGTGCTGCCGTGGGAGCCGCACCTGCGCCCCCGCTGGATGCTGCGCCTGGGCCTGTGGCTGTACGACCACCTTGGCCAGCGCAGCGCGGCCTTCCCCGCCTCGCGTTCGCTGCAGCTGCATGCCGATGCACTGGGGTCGTGGTTGTCGCCGCACCTGCAACAGGCCTTCAGCTATGCCGACGCGCAGGTGGATGACGCGCGGCTGGTGGTGCTCAATGCGCTGGATGCCGCCCAGCGCGGCGCGCGCATCCTCACCGGCACCCGCTGCACGGGCCTGCAGCAGACGCCCACGCACTGGCTGGCAACACTGGAAGACAGCGACGGACAGACCCACAGCGTGCAGGCCCGGGCCGTTGCCAATGCGGCCGGCCCCTGGGCCGGTGGCCTGCTGCAGCGTATGCAGCCCGGCGATGGTTCGCCCGCGCTGCGCCTGGTGCAGGGCAGCCACATCGTCCTGCGCCGGCCCTGGCCCGACCACAGCGCCTGCCTGCTGCAGCAGCCGGATGGGCGCGTGGTGTTCCTGCTGCCGTTCGCCCACGACCACCTGCTGGTGGGCACCACCGATACCGACTACCGCGGCGACCCGGCGCGCTGCAGCGTGCTGCCCTCGGAAGTGGACTACCTGTGCGCGGCGGCCAACCACTATCTGCGCGAGCCGATCCATGCGACCGACGTGGTCTGGCAGTTCGCCGGCGTGCGCCCGCTGCTGGCCGACCCCGACCCGCAGGCAGCGAAGCTGAGCCGTGATTACCGGCTGCAGCTGCAGGGCGGCGGTGCGCCGGCCGTGCACGTGCTGGGCGGCAAGCTGACCACCTACCGCGTGCTGGCCGAGGAAGCACTGGAGCTGCTGCGCCCGCACCTGGCCGGCATGGGCCCGGCGTGGACGGCACAAGGCGATGCCCTGCCCGGCAGTGACTGGGGCGATGCCGAGGCGGCGCGGGCACGGCTGCAGGCGCATGCGCCCTGGCTGCCGGCCGACCTCACGCGACGCTGGGCCGGCGCCTACGGCAGCCGCAGTGCGATGCTGCTGGAAGGAGCGGCCGCGCTCGCCGATCTGGGCGAAGACTTCGGCGGTGGCCTGCATGCGCGCGAAGTCTCATGGCTGCAGCAGCACGAATGGGCACACACCGCCGAGGACGTGCTGTGGCGGCGCAGCAAGCTCGGCCTGCGCCTGGACGCAGCGCAGGTGGCGCGCCTGCAGGCATGGATGCAGGGTCAGAGCCCTTTCCGTGGGAAAGGGATCTGACCCCGGTGTTCCCACGTCCGCCAGCAACCGCGGGGTCGGATCCCTTTCCCACGGGAAAGGGCTCTGACCCAGGTCGTGCACCGCGTCCGCCAGCAACCGCAGGGTCGGATCCCTTTCCAACGGAAAGGGCTCTGACCCCGGTGTTCCCACGTGCGCCAACCAAGGTTGGCAGCTACCACAGCGCAGGGCGCCGCGCCCCACATGGCCGATGCATTACGATTTCCCCATCGTCACCGGAGACGCCCCATGACGCCCCGCTACGTGCTGGCCATCGACCAGGGCACCACCAGTTCACGCGCGATCCTGTTCGACCGCGCCGGCAACATCGTCGGCAGCGCGCAGCGCGAATTCAGCCAGCTGTTCCCGCAGCCGGGCTGGGTGGAACACGATCCGCGCGAGATCCTCACCAGCGTCTACGCGACGATGACCGAGCTGCTCAGCCGCGAGCAGATCGACCCACGGCACATCGCCGCGCTGGGCATCACCAACCAGCGCGAGACCACCGTGGTCTGGGATCGTGCCACCGGCCAGCCGATCCACAACGCCATCGTCTGGCAGTCGCGGCAGAGCCACGCGATCTGCGAGCGGCTGCGCTCAGACGGCCACGAAGCATTGATCCGCGAGCGCACCGGCCTGCTGATCGATGCGTATTTCTCGGCCACCAAGGTGCGCTGGATCCTCGACCACGTGGAGGGCGCGCAGCAGCGCGCCGAGCGCGGCGAACTGCTGTTCGGCACCATCGACAGCTGGCTGGTCTGGAACCTCAGCGGTGGCCAGGCGCACGTGACCGACTACAGCAACGCCGCGCGCACCCTGCTGTTCAACATCCACACCCTGCAATGGGACGAAGACCTGCTGGCGCTGCTGGACATCCCGCGCGCGATGCTGCCCAGCGTGCGCGATTCCAGCGCGGTGTACGCGCATACGCGGCCGCAGTTCTTCTTCGACCACCCGATCCCGATCGCCGGCATCGCCGGTGACCAGCAGGCGGCATTGTTCGGCCAGGCCTGTTTCCAGCCGGGCATGGTCAAGAACACCTATGGCACCGGCTGCTTCATGCTGATGCACACCGGCGCCCAGGCGGTGCGTTCGCGCAATGGCCTGCTGACCACCATCGCCTGGGGCATCGGCGGCAAGGTGGAATATGCGCTGGAAGGCTCGATCTTCATCGCCGGCTCGGTGGTGCAGTGGCTGCGCGACGAGCTGCACCTGATCGACCGTGCCAGCGACAGCCAGGCGCTGGCGGCGGAGGTCGACGACAGCGGCGGCGCCTATCTGGTGCCGGCCTTCGTCGGCCTGGGCGCCCCCTACTGGCGCAGCGACGTGCGCGGGGCGATGTTCGGCCTGACCCGTGGCACCAGCAAGGCGCACTTCGTGCGTGCGGCGCTGGAGGCGATGGCCTACCAGACCCGTGACGTGCTCGATGCGATGCAGTCGGATGCGGGCATCGCCCTGAGCGAACTGCGCGCCGACGGCGGTGCGATCGGCAACGACTTCCTGGCCGGGTTCCAGGCCGACATCCTGGGTGTGCCGCTGCTGCGGCCACGGCTGACCGAAACCACCGCGCTGGGTGCGGCCTATCTGGCCGGGCTGGCGGTGGGGTTCTGGGAAAGCCGCGAACAGATTGCCGCGCAGTGGGGCCTGGACCGCCGCTTCGAGCCGCAGATGGACGCGGCGCGGCGCGAAAAACTGTATGCCGGGTGGCAGCAGGCCGTTGCCGCCACCCTCGCCTTCCACGTGGATTGAGGGCGGTAGCGCCGGGCCATGCCCGGCGAACACCCATTCCGCCGGGCATGGCCCGGCGCTACCCCGCCATCAGAACGCCGGCAGCACCGCGCCCTTGTATTTGCTCTCGATGAAGGCCTTCACCTGCGGGCTGGTCAGCGCCTTGGCCAGCTTCTGCACGCGGGCGTCGTCCTTGTTGTCCGGGCGCGCGACCAGGAAGTTCACGTACGGCGAATCCTTGCTCTCGATCGCCAGCGCATCCTGGGTCGGGTTCAGGCCGGCATCCAGCGCGTAGTTGGTGTTGATCAGGGCGAGGTCGACCTGGTCCAGCACGCGCGGCAGCATCGCCGAATCCAGCTCGCGGAACTTCAGCTTCTTCGGGTTGGCGATGATGTCGCGCTGGGTCGACAGGGCGTTGCTCGGATCCTTCAACTCGATCACGCCGGCCTTGTGCAGCAGGATCAGCGCGCGGCTGTTGTTGCTCGGGTCATTGGGGATGACCACGTCGGCGCCTTCGCGCAGGTCGGCCAGCGACTTGACCTTGCGCGAGTACGCACCGAAGGGCTCGATGTGCACGCCGATCACCTTGGTCAGGTCGGTCTTGCGGTCGCGGTTGTAGGCATCCAGGTACGGCTCGGTCTGGAAGTAGTTGGCGTCCACCTGCTTCTGCACCAGCTGGTCGTTGGGCTGCACGTAGTCGTTGAACACGCGCACGTCCAGGTCCACGCCTTCCTCCTTGAGGATCGGCTTGACCACGTCCAGGATCTCCGCATGCGGCACGGCGGTGGCGGCCACCACCAGCTTCTGCGAGGGCTCGCCGGACTTGCCGCAGGCGGTCAGGGCCAGCGCAGCGGCGAACAGGGGCAGCAACAGGGTCTTCTTCATGGGGGCAACGGGTCTCTCGGGGGAGGAATCAGGAATGTTCGTAGTTGGTCAGGGCCAGGCTGAGCAGCGCCTTGGCCTGCTCGCGCAGCATCACCGGCTCGACGATCTCTGCATCGGAACCGTAGTGCAGCACGTCCATCAGCAGCTCGCGCGAGACGCTGTAGGGCACCTTCAGTTCGTAGCGGCCATCGGGCAGGAACCGGCCCTGCTGCTTGGAATGCCAGTGTTCGTCGGCCACCCAGCGCGCGGCCTTGGCACTGAACAGGATGGTCGCCCAACCCTTGGGCGGGCCGGAGAAGATGCCGTAGCTGGCGCCCAGCTGCTCATCCAGCTCGGTTTCGGCCACGTCGCGGGCGTTGTTGTCGACCACCCTCGCCTTGTGCACGCGGTCCACCGCGAAGCTGCGCAGGGCGTCGCGATCATGGTCCCAGGCATCCAGGTACCAGTTGTCGCGGTAGTGGGTCAGGCGCTGCGGCGACACGGTGCGCCGGGTCGATTCGTCGGTGGAACGGGCGCGGTACTCGAACGCCAGCTGCTTGCGCTCCAGCACGGCCGAGGCGACGGTGCGGAAGCTGCCTTCGTCGAACTTGCGGCCGCGGTGCGGGATCACCCGGACCCGGTCGACCGGCCAGTTGGAGACGCCGGCCTGCGCCGCCAGCAGGCTTTCGATGCGCTGCTGCAGCGGTGCCAGCACCGACGACAGCACGCCGCCGCCGGTCCGCGCCAGCAGGTGCTGCGAGGCCAGCAGGGCATGCAGCTCCTCCGAACTGAGCCACAGGCCGGGCAGTTCGAAGCGGTCGCTTTCGTCAGCCTGGTAACGGAAGCCGGCCTCGCCGTCGCCCTCGATCGGCGCCATCAGCGCGTCGCGCAGGAAGGCCAGATCACGGTAGACGGTGGCACGGGAACAACCGAGCTTGTCCTGCAGGGTCGCCACCGTCACCGGATAGCGTGCGGACTTGAGCAGACGATGCAGGGCGGTGATGCGTTCGTATCGGTCCATGCCCCCGATTATGTCCGAGTCGCGGGCGTTGTGCGGGGGCTTTGGGCTATCGTGGGCGCCCCTGCCCCCATGGAACGCCCGATGCGCCGCCTGCCTGCCCTGCCCCTGCTGGCCTGCCTGCTGCTGGCCGCCTGTGATCGCGCCCCGGCACCTGAGGCTGGCACGGCCCCCGCTGCAGCCCCGGCCTCAGCCCCTGCCCCTGCCCTTGCACCGGTGCCGGCCGCCGCCGCGGCCGATCCGGCGCAGGCGGTGCGCGTCGCCAGCGAGCATCTGGCCGGAATGCGCAGCTTCCACGCCGAGCTGGACGTGCTGGGTGCGGCCCAGCCGGTACACAGCGCGATGGACTTCGTCGCCCCCGACCGTTTCCGGCTGCACACTCCGGCCGGGGTACAGACGATCATCGGGGACACCATGTTCCTGCAGGCCGGTGGCGCGATCCAGCAGGTGCCGACGCCGCCTGGCCTGCTGGAACAGTGGCGCAGCCCGCTGCCCGCCGATGCCCCGGCAGCCCCGCTGCAGGCCGAGGATCTGGGCCGGCAGTCGCTGGACGGCGTGGATACCCGCCATTACCGGCTGGTCAGTGCCGCCGGCGAGCGCCTGGAGTACTGGGTGGACGACCAGGGACTGCCGCGGCAGATCGTGCGCAACGGCAGCAACCAGGGGCGTCCGTACCAGCTGCGCCTGCGCTACTCGCGTTTCAACGACCCCGCACTGCGCATCGACCTCCCCTGAATGGGCGATGGCGGTAACGCCTGCTGAAGCGCCGTTGTGGACCCGTTCTGATGGTCAGGGTGCTTCCAGTATCATCACGGGTTGTCAACCGCTTCGGAGAGCCCTCGATGTCCCTGCGCGTGTCCCTGCTTGTGCCCCTGCTGCTGTGCGCACCCTTGGCCTATGCCCAGGATGCCTCCGAACTGGCGGCGATGACGTCGCCGTGGAGTGGCAGCGGTGGCGAACTGGGCTTTGCCGCCGCCAGCGGCAACAGCAGCACCGAGAGCTTCAACGGCGCCCTGCGCCTGCGCTACACCGATGGCGACTGGGTGCACACCATGGACCTGTTCGGCCTGCGCTCCAGCTCCAAGGTGACCGAGACCAACGACGACGGCACCACCACCCGCCGCGACAACACCACGGCCAACCGCTATACCGGCGCCGCCGGCAGCGCGCTGCAGCTGGGCGAACACCGCCAGCTGTTCGCCAAGGTGCGTACCGAGCGCGATGACTTCGCCACCTACGATCGTCGCAGCTCGTTCGGCCTGGGCTACGGTACCCGCCTGTTCAACACCGAGAAGTTCTCCTTCGACGCGCTGATCGGCCCGGGTGTCAGCCGCACCCACAGCACCGAAGACGACAGCACCCGCACCGGCCTGATCGGTCAGGGCCAGTTCGAACTGAAGTACGCCATCACGTCCAACACCGACCTGATCAACAACCTGCTGGTCGAATCGGGCTCGTACAACACCTTCGGCCAGAACGATTTCGGCGTGTCGGTGAGCATGAACGAGCACCTGGCCCTGAAGGCCGGCTGGCAGGCCCGTTACAACAGCGACGTGGCCGACGACAAGCGCAGGACCGATACGTTGACCACGATGAACGTGGTCTACAAGTTCAAATGAGAAACGGGCGCCCAGGGCGCCCGTTCTTCATTTGTAGAGTCGAGCCATGCTCGACTGCTGTTGGCCGTGCAGTCGAGCATGGCTCAACTCTACAAAAGCGGGGTCGAGCATGGCTCGACTCTACAGAGGCGCGGTTCAGACGTTCAGCAGCTCGCCTGCGCCGTCATCCAGCAGCATCTTCGCCACCTGCTGGCCCAGCGTTTCTGGATCACTGGCCGGGCCCACCGCTTCAGCGCGCACCGCGCGGCCATCACTGGCACTACCGACCATGCCCTGCAGGTGCAGGTTCTGGCCCTGCCACTGCGCGATGGCCGCCACCGGCACATGGCAGCTGCCGTGCAGCGCGCGGTTCATCGCCCGCTCCGCTTCCACGCAGGCACGGGTATCGGCGTCATCCAGGCGGGCGAACAATTCCATCAGCCGCGCGTTGCCACCATCGCATTCCACCGCCACCGCGCCCTGCGCCGGTGCCGGCAGCCACTGCGGCGGCTGCAGGCGGGCCACGATACGGTTGCCCAGGCCCAGCCGTTCCAGCCCCGCCACGGCCAGCACGATGGCGTCGTAGCCACCGTTGTCGAGCTTGGCCAGCCGCGTGTTGACGTTGCCACGCAGGTCCAGCAGCTGCAGGTCCGGGCGCAGCGCGCGCAGCTGTGCCTGGCGGCGCAGCGACGACGTACCCACGCGGGCACCGATGGGCAGCGCATCCAGCGAGGCGTACAGATTGGAGATGAAGCCATCGGCCGGATCGTGGCGGGTCAGCATGGCCGGCAGCGCGAAGGGCGCATCGAGTTCCATCGGCACATCCTTCAGCGAATGCACCGCGCAGTCGGCATCGCCGCGCAGCATGGCCAGCTCCAGCTCCTTGAGGAACAGGCCCTTGCCACCGATGGCGGCCAGCGAGCGATCGAGCACCTCGTCACCGCGGGTGCTCATCGGCACCAGTTCCACATGCAGGCCGGGGTAGGCCTGGCGCAGGCGGTCGGCGACGTGTTCGCTCTGCCAGAGGGCGAGCGGGCTCTTGCGGGTGGCGATGCGGACGGTTTCCATGCCGGCATTATCGCGCCTATCGGCGGGATACGGCCAACGGCGGAGCCCCTCGTGGCTGGCGGTAGAGTCGACTGTTAGTCGACCAGCCTCGTGAGCTGGCCGGGTGGGTGGGCCTCGCAGGGGACGCTGCAAGTACGTCCCTGTAAGCTCGTAGGCGCCATCCATGGCGCCTGCGCCCCTGCGCAACCCACCCACCCGGCCTCTGACGGTTTCCGTGCGCGCCAGCCACGGAAGATCAAAAAAGCAGAGCAACAGCGGGTCGCTTCGCTCCAAGTCGAGCATGGCTCGACTCTACATTTCCCTCCCCACCCGATAACAACAATGCTCTGCTCTTGCCGTCCGACGCAGGGAGAACGAGAGGGTTGGGCCGGGGTGGGGTGGCGGGACCGCAGGCGCCATGGATGGCGCCTACGAGCTTAAATGGATGTACTTGCAGCGTGTCCCGCCACCCCACCCCGGCCCGACCCAGCACGTAACACCGAAGAGCCGCCCAACCGCCGTTGCAGTTGCCGTTGCTCTTGATGTTGATCTAAAAGCAGTCGCGGCCGCAGGCCGCGCGGAACCTCACAGATGCCGCAGTTCCTGCTTCAGCGTCGCCACGCATCGCCGGCTCACTTCCAGCGGCTGCTTGCCATGCCGCAGCACCGCCTGCACCTGCCCGCCCACGCCGCGCCGCAGCTCCACCAGCTCATGGCGGGCCACCAGGCAGTTGCGGTGGATGCGCACGAAGCGGCTGGCGAATTCCTCTTCCAGCGACTTCAGCGATTCCTCGATCAGGTCTTCGCCGCGCGCGTGGTGCACCACCACGTACTTCTCTTCGGCCTGCAGGTAATGAATGTCGTCCAGCGGAATCAAGCGCAGGCTGCCACGCAGGCGCGCGCACAGCATGCTGCGGGCCTGGCCGCCGCTGTGCTCGGGCTGGCCATCCCGACCGGCCAGGAACGTGCGCGCGCGCGCGATGGCCGCGGCCAGACGCTCGGCACGTACCGGCTTCATCAGGTAATCAATCGCCGCCGCCTCGAACGCCGACAGCGCGTGCGCATCGTAGGCGGTGCAGAACACCACCGCCGGCCGCGGTTCGAAACTGGCCAGGTGGCGCGCGGCTTCCAGGCCATCCAGCCCGGGCATGGCGATATCCAGCAGCACCAGGTCCGGCTGCAGTTCCGCGCACGCGTGCAGGGCCTGTTCGCCGTTGCCGGCCTCGGCCACCACGTCGATGCCCTCCTGCGCCGCCAACAGGCTGCGCAGGCGCTCGCGGGCCAGCGGTTCGTCATCGGCGATGACTACCCTCACGCTCATTCCCTCACTGGATCGGCACTGTCACCTGGCAGGCATAGTAGCCTTCGCTCCAGCCGGCCGTCATCCGCGCGGCACGACCGAAGCGCCACGCCAGCCGATGGCCGATGCTGTGCTGCGCGTGGCCCGCGCCCCGCGCCAGCGCCAGCCCAGGGGCCTGCGGATCAGGTGCCGGATTGCGAACTGTGATCTGCAGCTCATTGTCCTTGCAGGCCAGAAGCAGCTCGATGGTGCCGCCCTCGGGCAGGCGCGAAATGCCATGCAGCACCGCGTTTTCCACCAGCGGCTGCAACACCAGGCGCGGCAGCGCCAGATCCCAGGGCAACGGTTCCTCGCGCTGCCAGTGCACCTGCAGGCGTTCGCCCAGGCGCAGCGATTCAATCGACAGGTAGCGCTCGGCCAGCTCGCACTCGGCCTGCAGGGTGGAATCGCCTTCGCCGGCACCCAGCGCGGCGCGGAACAGATCAGACAGGTCCAGCACCGCGCGTTCGGCCACGGCCGGGTCGCGGTGCAGCAGGCTGGCGATCAGGTTCATGCTGTTGAAGAGGAAATGCGGCCGGATGCGCGCCTGCAGTGCGTCGGCCTGGGCACGTGCGTTGGCCTGCACCTGCGCGGCCCAGCGGTCACTCACGTAGAAGTAGCGCAGCGCCAGCGCGGTGATCAGCGCCGTGGTTGCGGCACTGCCCAGGGTGAAGCGCCAGAAGCTGATGCCGCGGGTGAAGTTGTCACCCAGCACTGCGTACAGGGCATGGACGACGCCGGCGCACGCCACGGCGATGAGCGCCGACAAGGCGATGGCGAGCAGCGCGCCCAGCACCTCGGGCAGGGTCGACAGTGCCCGCCGCAGCAGGCACAGGCAGGCGCTGACCGCCAGCGAAAGCCACAACGCGAAACCACTGGCCGAGGCCAGCTCGCCCAGCGTCCAATGGCGGCTGCCATCGGGCGCCAGGGCCAGCACCACCACCACCAGTTCGGCCAGGCCCAGCATCGCCAGCACGCGCGGCAGGCGGCACAGTTCCGGCATCCACGGCGGGCTGGCGCTGGCTGCCATGGCTCAGGCCACGCCCAACCGTTCCTGCAGCCAGTCGCCCAGTGCCTGGATCTCTTCGGCACAGACCTGGTGCGCCATCGGGTAACGCTGCCACTGCAGCGACAGGCCCAGCGTGCGCAGCACCTGCGCGCTGTGCTCGGCCACCGCCAGCGGAATCACCGGGTCGCCACTGCCGTGGGCCATGAACACCGGCACGTCCACAGCACCGTCGACGCGGCGGGCCGCTTCGGCATCGGGCAGGTAGGTGGACAGGGCGATCAGGCCGGCCAGCGGCGCGGTGCGTTCCAGTGCGGCGCTGAGGATGACCGCGCCACCCTGCGAGAAACCGGCCAGGAAGATGTGGTCGGCGGCGACGCCGCGCTCGATCTCGCGCGCGATCAACGCATCCAGCTGGGCCACCGATTCACGCACACCGGCCATGTCGGCACGCGAGCGGAAATCCATGCCGACGATGTCGTACCAGCCGCGCATCGGCACGCCGTTGTTGATCGTGATCGGCCGCACCGGTGCATGCGGGAAGACGAAGCGCAGCGCCGGCCAGTGCGGGCGCACCAGCTCGGGCACGATCGGCGCGAAATCATGGCCATCGGCCCCCAGGCCATGCAGCCAGATCACCGACCACTGCGGCGAGGCGCCGGTTTCCTGTTCCACCGTTTGCAGCATGATGCGGCTCCTTCAAGTTCGAGCCGCATTATGCCGCCGCCATGGGCCGATCAGTACAGCGGCGGCTGCTCGGCGGCTTCGCGGCGCAGCTCGGCGGCACGCACCAGCACGGGCGGCGGCGTGTTTTCCTCGGGGATGTCCAGCAGGCCCCAGCGGTGCAGGAAGCCACCGGGCCCACGCGAAGAGGTCAGCGCGACCACCGGAATGGCCAGCACCATGCCGATCACCACCGGTGCCATCCACACCGCCAACGAGGGCGACACCGCCCAGGCCAGCACGCCCATGAAGGCACCGAACACGCCCAGCCCGCCGTAACCGCGGATCAGCGCCATCCAGGAAATGCCACCGTCGTCGCGCTGCTGCGCGTCCCAGCCCGAATCGCGGCCGGACAGCACTTCGGCCACGCCGCGCGACTGCACGTACATCACCACCGGCGCCATCAGCGCCGCCAGCACGGTTTCCACCAGCATCGACACGAACGCGCGGAAGGCGCCACCGCAGCCACGGCGATCCACCGGGTCCAGCAGCATGGCCAGGTAGCCCAGCACCTTGGGCAGCAGCAGCACGGCCATGGTCGCGCCGAACAGGCGCACCACCTGCTCCTCGTCCTGCGCACGCCAGTAGACGCTGGGCGACAGGTGCAGCAGTGCGTTGAAATCGATGCCTTCCTGGAACAGCGGGATGGCGATGCCGATCAGCATCAACATGCCCCACATCGGCGCGGTGAAGTAATGGCCGATGCCGATCAGCATGTGCACGCGGCTGATCCAGTGCAAGCCGCGGCTGCCGACCACCTTGCCGTGCTGCAGGTTGCCCTGGCACCAGCGGCGGTCGCGCACCAGCATGTCGGTCAGGGTCGGCGGGCCTTCCTCGTAGCTGCCGCCCAGGTAAGGCACCATGTGCGCGGCCCAGCCGCCCCGGCGCATCAGCGCGGCCTCGACGAAATCGTGGCTGAGCACGTGGCCGCCGAACGGCTTGCGGCCGGGCAGCGCCGGCAAGCCGGCCTGGTCGGCGAAGGCGCGGGTACGGATGATCGCGTTGTGGCCCCAGTAGTTGCTCTCGGCGCCATGCCACCAGGCCACGCCGCGGGCGATGACCGGCCCGTACACGCGGCCACCGAACTGCTGCATGCGGGCAAACAGGGTGCGCCCGCCGATCACCGACGGCAGGGTCTGGATCAGGCCGACGTCGGCGTTGTGTTCCATGCCCGCCACCAGGCGCACGATGCTGTCGCCGGTCATCAGGCTGTCGGCGTCGAGGATCAGCATCTGCGGGTAGGCGCCGCCGAAACGGCGCACCCAGTCGGCGATGTTGCCGGCCTTGCGCGCACCGTTGTCGCTGCGGCGGCGGTAGAACAGGCGCACCCGGCCATCGGGCACCAGTTCGCGCAGCTCGTTGAAGACCAGCTCCTCGGCGCGGGCGATGTCCTCGCGGCGGGTGTCGCTGAGCACGAAGAAATCGAAGCGTTCCAGCTGCCCGGTGGCGGCCACCGATTCGTAGATCGCGCGCAGGCCGGCCAGCAGCCGTCGCGGGTCTTCGTTGTAGGTAGGCATCAGCAGCGCGGTGCGGCTGTGCACGATCGGCAACGGCTTGTCCGGGTCGATGCCCAGGCGGTAGCCGCGGTCGAACACGGCGGTGAGGAAGCCGGCCACGGCACTGGCGAAGGACAGCGCGATCCAGGCGAACAGGCCGACGAACAGCACCAGCAGGCAGGCCTCGAGCACGCTGATGCCGTTGGTGGACAGCACCCGCCACATCATCCGCGTGGCCACGGCGGTCATCGCCGCAGTACCACCGAAGAGGTACAGGCGGCGCAGCTTGATCATGCGCGGCGAGGTGCGGTGGCGAGGGACCTTGAGCTTGCCTTCGCGCAGGGTCTGCTCGGGCATCTGCAAGGGGGCTTCGGGCGGCAACAGCGCCCAGCCGGCATCCAGCTCGGGATTGCCCGGGCCGGCGTGGGAGGTGGTTTGAGCTTCCATCGCGTCTACTCCGCCCAGGCAGCGTGGCTGGCCATCCTGGCCAGGCGGCGTGCACCAGGGTTCCCCGCGCGCATTCCCGGCGCCCGCACTTGCCCTGCCTGCGACGGCGTCACGCCGCGCAGTAGATGTCTGTCACTACCGGAACCCACACGATCTCCAACGGGGCGGAATCGAAAATGCGGCCCAGCATAAGAGGGAAAACGTAAGCCGGACGCGAAGGGCCAGCGCGCACGCTCTCCCCATTCAGCAAAGTGCAGGGGACGGCCGGCTCAGACATGCCGCCCTCCCGTAAGGGGGGCTGGAAATGGATCGTGCAAAATGAGAATTAATCTCAAATGCAGGATCCGGCATAGCGGCAGCCGCCCGCGCACAAGCGTGCCAACCGAGGTTGGCACCCATTACCTCAAGATCGCCCGTCAGGTCAGGGTCTCAGGCGCTGCGGGATCACGGTTCGCCGCCGCGCGCGCGCGGTCGATCGCCACCGCCAGTTGCTGGCGGGCGAGTAGTTGTTGCGCCTGCACCACTTCGGGTGTAGGCAGAAGCACCGGTCCGGGTGCGTTTTCCGGTGTAACAGGTGTGGTCATGCAACCTCCGAGGACATCCCGCCAACGCGCCAGGGCTAGGCCCGAGCGGCAGCGGAACTGCGCACCCTATCCTAAAAACAAGGCGGGTGGGTGACGGTGCGGCGAGGGGATGCAAGGCTCCAACTGGTCCACCGTCACATTTTTGACGGACCACCCTGGTTGGCTGAATGCGACACATTTATCATGAAAACGTTTTCCCACAGGGACGTCTCCCATTCATGAACGCAGTCGACCTCTCGCAGTACAGCCCGAAGTGGCAGTTCCGCTTCAACTTCTTCCAGCAGCACGGCGCGCCCAAGGAACCGGGCTTCAAGCAGGCCTGGAAGGCGCTTTCCTTCGGCGATCGGCTGAAGATCAACATCAATTTCTTTGCCCTGTTCTTCGGCGCGATCTACCTGCTGATCCTGGGCATGTGGCGCAAGGCGCTTGTCGTCATCGGCATCAACATCGCCCTGGCTGTGATCACCCTGATGCTGCCGGATATCGTCGGCCGCGCCCTGTTCTTCGCGCTGAACTTCCTGGTCGCCTCCAGCACCAACTACAGCTACTACGTGGAGAAGGTGCAGGGCCGCACCAGCTGGAACCCCTTCGAAGGCATGTTCTAAGCCGCTGCCAACGCCGGGCCCGCGCCCGGCAGGCCGCACTGACGACGCCCGGCTCCGGCCGGGCGTCGTCGTCTGCGACATCAGGCCGCGCGCAGTTTCGCCGCCGCCGGGGCGTCGGCCTGCAGGCGGAAGCGCGATACCGCCACCGCCAGCTGCTCGGCCTGGTCTTCCATCGCCCGTGCGGCCGCCGTGGCTTCTTCCACCAGCGCCGCGTTCTGCTGGGTGGTTTCGTCCATCTGCACCACGGTCTGGTTGACCTGCTCGATGCCCGCCGACTGTTCGCGCGAGGCGGCCGAGATCTCGGCCATGATGTCGTTCACCCGGCCGACCTGGCCGACAATCTCCTGCATCGTGCGGCCTGCACCGTGCACCAGCTGCGCACCGGCGCCGACCTGGGCCACCGAGGCATCGATCAGGCCCTTGATCTCCTTGGCCGCCCCCGCCGAGCGCTGCGCCAGCGCGCGCACTTCGCTGGCCACCACGGCGAAACCACGGCCCTGCTCGCCGGCACGCGCCGCTTCCACCGCAGCGTTCAGCGCCAGGATATTGGTCTGGAACGCGATGCCATCGATCACCGAGATGATCTCGGCGATGCGCTGCGAGGAGTTCTCGATCTGCTCCATGGTCTGCACCACCTGGCCGACCACCTGCCCGCCTTCGCTGGCCACACCGGCCGCCGATGCTGCCAGGCTGTTGGCCTGCTGTGCATGCTCGGCGTTCTGGCGCACGGTGGAGGTCAGTTCCTCCATCGATGCCGCCGTCTCTTCCAGGTTGGCCGCCTGCTGTTCGGTGCGGCGAGACAGGTCGCTGTTGCCCGAAGCGATCTCGCCGGCCGCCAGGCGGATGCTCGCCGCCGACTGCTGGATCTGGCCGACGATCTGGGTGAGCTGCTGCACCGTGCTGTTGGCATCGTCGCGCATCACCGCGAACACGCCGTGGAAATCACCGTGCATGCGCGTGCTGAGGTCACCGGCAGCAATCGCGCGCAGCAGCGTGGAGAGCGCGGCGAGGTTGTGGTCGCTCACCTGCATCATGGTGTTGAGCGTTTCGACCATGCGGCGGAAGTCGTGCTCGAAGCGCTCCGCATCGCCGCGTACCGCGAAGTCACCCGCGGCCGCCGCGGCGGCCAGCTGCTGGATCTGCTCGTTGATCGAACCCAGGTTGGCCTTGGTGGTGGCCATGGCCGCGGTGAACACGGCCTTCTCGCCCGGCAGGGCCTCCATGTCCACGCTGAGATCGCCCACCGCATAGCGCTGCATCACCTCAACCAGGCGCTGGGTGACCGCGTTGCTCGACGCCACCAGCTGGTTGCTGTCGGCCACCATGCGGCCGTACTCGCCCGGGAAGGCGCTGGCATCCATGCGGTAGCTGATCTGGCCTTCGTCATGACGCTGCGCCATTTCCGCCTGCGCCGCCATCACCGCCTGCAGCGTGCCGCGCATGCCCTGCATCGCCTCCAGCAGGCGACCCACTTCATCGTTGCCGCGCGGCGGCAGGGCGGTATCCAGCTTGCCGGCCGCCACGTCGCTGGCGATGCGCACGGCCTGCGCCAGCGGGCGGATGGCCAGGCCACGCAGCAGCACATAGACGCCGGCGCTGAGAGTGAGCGCGGCAATCACGCCGACCAGCAGGGTCAGCCAGAGCAGCTGCCGGGCTTCGGCGACGATCACCGCGTGCGGCACCACCACGCCCAGCGCGAAGTGCTGCGGGGCATCGCCGACCTGCATCGGCACGTACAGGCGCACGTTGCCTTCGGCATCCGGCTTGAACGCCTCAAAGGTCTTGCCCTGGGCAATCTGGGCCAGCATCTGCTGGGTTTCCGCGCCGGTACGCGGCTTGCCGATCTCGGCGGCATTGGCCGACGCCAGCACCACGCCCTTGGGCGAAAGCAGTTCGACCCGGCCGGCCCCCATCGGGGTCAGCGTGGCCAGGTGCTTCTGCAGAGCCGCCAGCGAGAAATCGACGGTAAACACGCCGAGGAAGATGCCGTTCTCCACGATCGGTGTGCTCAGCGTGCTCATCAGCACCTGCTGGCCGCCAATGGCGTACGAGTACGGCTCGCTGACCTTGGGCAGCTTGTCGCGGCTCGGGCCCATGTACCAGTCACCCGAGCCGTCGGGCAGGTCGGTGTAGGCGGTCATCGGCGACTGCTGGGTCTTGCCGCCCTCCCAGGCCCAGTAGCTCATGAAGCGACCGGTCGCATCGTGCGCTTCGGTATTCACGAAGTCTGCATCCTTGCCGTCGAAAGCGTTCGCTTCCCACATGGTGCTCTTGCCCACCCATTCCGGGTGCGCCTGCAGCTGCTGGCCAACGACCGCGGCCAGTGCGGCGCGGTCCGGGGCATCGCCGCGGGCGCGCTGGGCCAGCACGGTTTCCACCATCGCATCGTTGCTGGCGAAGGCCGTGCCCAGATCGGCAGACACCTTGCGCGCTTCAGCGACGGCTTCACTGGCCATGGTCTGGCGCGAGGCATTGACCAGGCTGGCACTGGCCTGGCGGTAGATGAGGAAAGCGGTGATGCCGAAGCAGAGCAGCGCGATCGAAGCAGTGCCCAGCATCAGCTTGTGGGCGATGCTGCCCGGGCGACGGGCAGCGGCAGAGCGGGAGGCAGACATGGGTGGTTCCGTAGGCAGTTCAGGACAACCGGCACCGGAACGGCACCGCGCAGATGCGCGATCCCTCGCGCCGCCGCCTGCCAGCTGCGGATCGAAACCCACGGTGGCAAGGCACGCACCGGGTTAGCGGCCGCAGGCGGGCCGGATTGAGGAAAAGCCGTCTGCGGGAACCTGAACACGCTCAGCCGTGGCGTCGGACGAAGAGCAGTCGAGCATGGCTCGACTCTACAAAAGCGGCAGCATGCGCGGCAGTACTTCAATGCTGCCTGCGGCGTACTGCTGCAGCACGCCCTCCGGGCCGAAACGCGGTTGCCAGCCCAGGGCCTGGCGCAGCCGGGTGCTGTCGTAGACACGGTCGATGCTGAGCGGCAGCGGCCAGCCGCGGCGGTCGAACTCGCCCAGCAGCTGCGGTACCCGGCGGGCCAGCACCTGGCGCGGGTTGGCGGCCAGCTCCAGGCAGTCACTGCGCTGGAACGGACTGGCCGCGCAGGCGATGTAGCGCTGGAACGGCCCACCCTCATCCACCAGCAGCGCCGCGTGGGCACTGGCCACATCGCGCGCGTCGATGCCACGGTGCAGGCGGAACATGGCCATGCGCTCGGGTGCCTCGGGGAAGCAGCGCGCCATGCGCAGCACGCGCACCGCGAAGCCCTGCCCCGCCGCCCGCTCGGCCAGTGCTTCGGCCTGCAGCTTGGTGCGGTGGTAGATGGTGCGTGGCAGCGGTTCGGTCGTTTCGTCGATCCAGCGGCAGCCACCGGCCACCACCGCATGACCGTACAGCGCCGTGGTGCTGGTCAGCACGAACCGGCGCGCGCCGGCCTGTCGGGCCAGCTGCAGCAGCTGGCCGGTGGCGTCGACGTTGACCTGCTCGAACACCGGATCAGGCACCAGGCCGACGTGCGGCGCGTGCAGGGCTGCGGTGTGGATCACCGCGTCCACGCCCCGCACGGCGCGCTCCAGCGCCTGGCGGTCGGTGACATCGGCAATGGTGCGGGTGGTGTTGAAGGGCATGCGGTCCAACCCCACCACGTCGTGCTCGGCGGCCAGCGCACCGAAGATCGCGCGCCCGATCCGCCCGGAACTTCCGGTCAACAGGATCTTCATTGAATCCATTCGCTCGACAGCGCCCGGGAGCTACCGGGATGACTCGATTGTAGGCTCGCGCACGGCGCGGCAACACCTCGTTCGCCTGGTTGCCGCGATAGCAAAGCGTCAAGCGCGTGCATGGCCAGCGTGAAACCAGTGCCGCGAACATGCACCCGCCATTACCGTGGGCGGTGCAGCATGGGACCGGTCGTCGAAGCTGGCGGCGTCCCTTCCGCACAGGAGACACAGCATGGCCAATGCACCCCACGGCACACAGAATCGCGGCTTCGCCTCGATGGATGAAGACAAGCAACGCGCCATCGCCGCCAAGGGCGGCCGCGCGGCCCACGCATCGGGCAACGCGCATGAATTCAGTTCCGCCGAAGCACGCGTCGCCGGCCGCAAGGGTGGTGAAGCGATCAGCCGCAACCGCCAGCACATGGCGGCGATCGGCCGCGAGGGCGGGCATGCGCGGCATGCCAATGCGCAGCGCCAGCAGCAACAGATGCAGGAAGAACCGAAGGCACCAGCGGCACCGGCGTCTCCCTACCCGCAGCAACAGGGCTGACCCCAGCAGTGCTCCATAGGACGAAATGCAAAGGGCCCCGCCAATGACGGGGCCCTGCTTTGCAGTGATCGCTCAGCCGAAGCCGAGGATCAAGCTGCCTTCATCGCATGCTTGCGGTCGCGCATCACGCGGTGGCAGTCCTGCACTTCCGGCAGCCACGCGGTCACTTCCTGGCGCACGGCCGGCGGCAGCTCGTTGTCGTTCAGTACGTCCTTGAACGCGGCCAGCAGGCGGTCTTCGGACTCTTCCAGCTCGGCCACGTAGCCATAGTTGGTGTCACCGAAGGCAGCGCGCACCTTGCCATAGAACTGCTGCATCGAGCCGACCATCGTGCCGTGCTCGGCCGGCTTGCCGCCGGTGGCGACGACGGCGCTGCTCAGCGAAGAAACGATGCGGGCCTTGACGCCGGCGATGCGCACGAACAGCGCGGACAGCTCGGTGTCCTTCACCTTGGTGGCGGCTTCTTCGTAGAACGACTTGCCGTCGCGGGCGATCTCGATCAGGTCGTTGAGGCGATGTTCGATGGTGGACTGGGTGCTCATGGTGTTTCTCCTTGATCGGGTCTGCGGGATGAGGGCAGCGGTGTGTCCGTTGCCTGCAGGACCAGAGTGGAGAAGCGCGCGTGGGGCGCGGGTGAGCATGGTTTTATGCGGAAGTCACGGCCTCGAACGGCAACTGACTGTTCACACTCTCTTGCAGGTGATTCACGCCGAGAGAATGTTTCCGCACGTGCTCATCAGTCAGGCGGTGCGCCATGCGCTGACGCGAACTTCGACAGCGAAGACGACTCGACCGGCAGGTCGTTTGCCACGCACCATTCCACGAAATCGGCCACACCCACTGTCACCCGGACAGTGCCAACGCCACTCACTCTGGCGAACCACACATGGCGCTCGATATCTTTTTCCCACTCGGCAAACGTGTCGTGCCAGTCACGCTCAGGCAGGAGCGCCTTGAAGATGGCGTACTCTTCCTCCCGAAACCACGCGAACGCAAGATACGATTCGCCATCCTCGCGGGGAGGAGGAAGCGGCACGAGGTTGGGCCGACGGTGTTTCATGGTTCCATGACCTCAGTGGAGCGTTTCTGAAGTATCCGCCAGCAGCACCGGTTTCGGTCAAGGGTCAGACAATCGCAGGAAGAAGTCGATTCCCTCCCCCGTCATTCGTCGGAACTGGAAAGGCAGGCCTTTTGCCTGCAGGAGCACCGCCATGCATCCGATCCTCACCGCCTTCGCCACCTCCCCCGACCGCGGCCAGGGCCTGGCCCGAGACATGCGCGTGCGCTGGGCGTTGGAGGAACTGGGCATCGCCTACGACGTGCAGCTGCTGACCTTCGCGGAGATGAAGGAACCCGCGCACCGTGCGCGCCATCCGTTCGGGCAGATTCCCACCTGGCAGGACGGCGATCTGCAGCTGTTTGAATCCGGCGCGATCATCCTCCACCTGGCCGAACAGCATCCGGGCCTGCTGCCTGCGGATGCGGACGGCCGTATGCGCGCGATCGTGTGGATGTTCGCCGCGCTGAACACGGTGGAGCCGGCGATTGTCGAGCGTTCGATGGCCTGGGTGCTGGAGCGCGAACAGCCCTGGTACGCGCAACGGCTGGTGATGCTGGACGAGCGCGTGCGGCGGCGGCTGCAGGAACTGTCGACGCGGCTGGGCGACGGCCCGTGGCTGGACGGCGCGTTCAGTGCCGGCGACCTGCTGATGGTGTCGGTGCTGCTGCGCTTGAAAAGCAGCGGCATCGTCGATGAGTTCCCCGGGCTGGCTGACTACGTGGCGCGCGCGACGGCGCGGCCGGCCTACCAGCGCGCGTTTGCCGCGCAGCTGGCGGTGTTCCAGAACGCCTGACTCCCTGCCTATCCGCCGGCCTCAGCGCAGCGGATCGGCCGCCACGCCCTCATGGGTGATCTTCACCGGCAGGATGTGGCCCTGCGCGTCGAACTCCATGCGCTCGATGGCGGTCTCGCGGTGGTCGCGGGCGGTGTCACCGTGCGGGCGACGGTGGTAGACGATGTACCAGCGGTCGGTGCCTGGCACCTGGATGACCGAGTTGTGGCCGGCGCTGGTGGCGATGGCCTCATCCTGCTGCAGCACCGTGCCGACGCGCTTGAACGGGCCGGTGGGTGCATCGGCAATGGCGTACGCCACCTTGTAATCCGGGCCACCCCAGCCGCCTTCGGACCACATGAAGTAGTAGCGCCCACCGCGCTTGAACATCAGCGGGCCTTCCACATACTCCGGCGCCGGCGTGATTTCCTTGAACAGCGAACCATCGGCCAGCGGCAGCACGCCGGTGAAATCATCCTTCAGCCGCACCATGTTCGCGTGTTTCCAGCCGCCGTAGATCATGTACCAGGCGCCATCGTCATCCTTGAACACGAACTGGTCGATGGGCTGCGCGCCATTATGGAAGGCGCCGACCAGCGGCTTGCCGAGCAGGTCCCTGTACGGCCCCTCCGGACGGTCGGCCACGGCGACGCCGATGCCACCCAGTTCGCTATCGGTCTTGATGTCGTTGGCGGCGAAGAAGAAGTAGTACTTGCCCTTGTTTTCCACCACCGACGGCGCCCACATCGCGCGCTTGGCCCAGGGCACGTTCTTCGCGTTCAGAACGTCGGCATGCTTGGTCCAATGCACCAGATCGGACGACGAGAACGCGTCGAAAGTGATCTGCGCATCGTAATCCGCTGATGTGGTCGGGAATATCCAGTAGCGGTTGGCGAATACCGCGGCTTCCGGGTCGGCATACCACCCCTTCAGGATCGGATTACCCGAGGTGGCCGGCGGCGCGGCCTGCGCGCCCGTTGCCAGTGCTGCTGCCATGCAGGCGGCCATCATCCACTTGCCCAACGCCATGCCGTGCGCTCCCGTGCTGGATAGATGGGAGCATATTAGATCGATTCAGATGCAGAATGCGAAGGCAGTCCCACCCCATGCGCGGGAGTGGGACGCAGGCCTCAGGCTTTCTTGATGACGGTGCGCTTGCCGATGCTGCTGGTCTTGCCCGCAGTCGGCTTGGCCAGGCCCGGAATCAGGAAATCGGTGACCTTGTGGCCCATGGACACCTTGTGTGCCAGCCAACGCGGCATGCGGCCACGGCCGGTCCAGGTCAGGCGCTTGTATTCCGGATCGCGGTATTTGGCGGCGACCTTGCCGGTTTTACGGCGCGCGGGTTTACGCGCGGGTGCGGCGGTTTCTGCGGCTTCATCGCCGAAGAGTTCTTCGATGGTGTAACCGGCTTCGGCGGCGGCGGCCTTCAACAGGCGGCGCACGGCGGCGGCCGGGCGGCGGGCGGTGATGAGGGCTTTGCGCTGTTCGGCCGCAGCCACCAGTGCGCCCAGCTCCCGAAGGCTGAGCGATTCGATATCGATAGTCATGCGGGGAAAGGTCTACTGCGGCGGGCTGGGTGTCAAGCTTGCTACACACATGCAGAACCTCATCCGCCGACCTTCGGCCTCTACAGGCCAATGTCGATCAGCGGTTCCGCTCAAGCCCTCTTTTTGATTAGTTTCATTTTCGAGGGCTGAATGCGATGGCACTATCGAACCTGTCCTATCTCCGCTTTGCGGCGGCGATGTTGCGATGGGGAACAGCCAGTTTCAGGAACATCTCGTTTCAATGCGTAACCACAGGCCACTATTGATGATTTCCGGAACACTTACTCAAGAGCAGCATCTCCTCGCACTTCGCATGCATCGGCGAAAGGCGGTAACGCTACAAATAGGAGTTCTGCTCGGATCTGCGGCGATCGGTGTAGCCACTTTCGCTCTGGGATTTCGCTTTCCGGGCATTGTCCTGATTGGTGCAGGCGTTGGCGGAGTGATCGGTGCCTTCGTCCAGTCCAAGCTGACACTGCCGCGCAGCGTTGCCAAGATCCATCGTCAGCAGGCTGGCCTGCGCGCTCACAACACTTACAGCTGGGACGAAGAATGGCTCAGCGTTTCGACTGAGCATGGGCACGCCAGACGGCGATGGTCGGATTACACAAAACTGCGTGAGAGTGGGGAACTATTCCTTCTCTACCATTCGGACGTCATGTTCGAGATTTTCCCGAAGGCCTGGTTCAACGAACAAAAGCAGATGGATGAATTCCGGCGACTGGCCTCTCAGGCCGCGGGCTGACCGTGCGAAGAAGCCGCAGAGTGCAGATGTAGTGCGCAACCCCTCTTTGTGGTGGGCCCACCAGGATTCGAACCTGGAACCAAGGGATTATGAGTCCCCTGCTCTAACCGTTGAGCTATAGGCCCTGCGCAGCGCCACAGTGTAGTTGAGCGCGCCCCTGGCCCGCTACTCAGGCCTCAACAGCCAGTGCCCTGGCGACCTGCTCCAGCCGCACCTCGGCAATCTCCGCGAAGTGCTGCATCTGCCGCAGATGCGCCTGGAACAGGGCGACAGTCCGCCTCGCCCCTTCCAGTCCCGGGTGGTTGCTGCCAGCAAAGCCTTCAACCAGTCCCGCACCCGGGAGCGTCAGCAGCGCATACGTCGTGCGCCGGGCGAAGCCAAGCCGATCTTCGCGCCCGTCCTGCAGCACCTCATCCCAGTCCAGCAGCGGCGGGAAATCGACTCGCGGGGAATCGGGCCTGTCGTTCTCTACATCGTTCATGGCGTAGCTCCAGATACATGACGAACCAGAGCAGCAGGCCGCACGCGATGTCCTTGGCCTGCTGCGCGTCTGCATCGGTGCCGGTGATGTCCGGCCCGCTTACGTGATGTGTTGAGCATCTGCCCGGCCAGCCTGCGGCCACTGCAGGACGAATTCAAACGCCAATCACGACACGGAAAGGATCCGCCGGGCATGGCCCGGCGCTACCGGGTGTAATCACCCGAACCGTGCCGCCATCCTCCTTACCCGCTCGGCATTCGTTACTGCCAGCGCGCGCAATCCGTCCGAGCCCACCCGCGCGTCCCCCGCAACGCGCTCCCAGAATTCGCTCGCCAGCGGCGCCGCCCAGCGCAGATGCTCCAGTTCCCCGCTCTCACGCGGCGCCACAGCCTCCAGCACCACATCCTGCCGCAGCACACCCAGCCGCGACGGTGCCAACGACATCGGCAACATGTCGTACGCCGGTGCCAGCGGCAGCACGCCGCGATCAACGAGGCGGAAGCCGAGGTTGCCCTGGTGCATGTCGCTGTTGCCGATCAACCGGCCAAACGCATGCAGCCGCGCCATCGCCTGCACGGTCTCGGCAGATAGCCAGCCCAGCGCCTGCAACTGCGCACCCGCGCGCGGCCAGTCCAGCGTTGCTTCACCGGTAAACGCGGCCGACAGCGACAGCAGCGAAACAAAGCCCCGGCGCCCCAGCACATCGGCGCTGCGGTCGAAGCGCGTCACTTCCAGGAAGGTATGCGTGGGCGTCTGCAGCAACTCACTGCTGGCGGCATCCACACCAGCGGCGCGCAGGGTTTCCAGCGCCAGGTGTTCACACACCAGCAGATCGGCCCAGCGCTGCGCGGCCTCACCACTATCGGGCTGGGCAAACTTCACGATCACCGCGCGGCGTCCGCCCTCACTTTCCACCGTGGCGGTGAACTTGGGCTGCTCACCCCCAGGCGAGGAACCCACGTCTTCGCCGGCCAGCGCGGCACGCGCGCGTTGCGGGTACTGCTGCGCCCGGTCGCGGGCAGCCACGCGGTCAGGTGGCGCATCCAACGCGGCCAGAGCCGCTTGTACGGCCTCGCCGCCCAGCAGCAGATCGCCGGTCTCGGTTCCACCGCCATGCACCAGCGCCACCAGTACGTCGTCGCGCTGCCAGCGGGTCAGATCAGAAGGCAGTCCAAGCCCACGCGCGCGGCCATGCGCGAAGCTGCGGCCAAGGAAGCCCTGCGGGCGCAGGTCGTCGAGGTACCACGGCAGACCCGGATAGAAGCCAGCGATGGCGCCGTCCGGTGCGCGTAGCAGGTTGGGCCGCGCACGGCTGGCATCCACGTGGAAGGTGTCGCCACTGAGCGCGATCAGCCGGCCCAGCTCTTCCAGCGTGGCGTCTTCGCGCAGGCGATACAGCGGCCATTCGCTGCCGACGCGCGAGGGCTGGCGCAGGGCATAGGCGGTGGCACGCGTCTGTCCCAGGCGCACGACCTGATCGCCACTGGCCGCGACCAGGCGACTGAGGGTCATGCGGTTCACGCCCAGGCGCTCGGCCAGCGTGGCCGCCGGCTGCGGTTGGCCAGGGGGAAGCTGGGCGATCAGGTCCTGGGGGTGCAGGAGCGCGCGGCGGGCCATGGCGGGGCCTTGGAGACGAATAGTGTTACGTATTTATCGCAAAATAACGCTACGCGCAAGCCGGCAACGACTTCAAAGCTACTGTTTTACAAAGGTTTTTAAAACGACAGCAGCGACTCGTATCAAAAATAATGTTACGTACAAATTACGAATACTGCATACACCCCGCCGGGCATGGCCCGGCGCTACCAAAGAAAAACCCCGCCGAAGCGGGGTTCTTCTTGGCAGAAGCAGTTGCCGAGCATGGGCTCGGCACTACCTGGTATCAGTCGATATCCAGGAAGCTGCGCAGCTGCTCCGAGCGGCTCGGGTGACGCAGCTTGCGCAGGGCCTTCGCTTCGATCTGGCGGATGCGCTCGCGGGTCACGTCGAACTGCTTGCCGACCTCTTCCAGCGTGTGGTCGGTGTTCATGTCGATGCCGAAGCGCATGCGCAGCACCTTGGCTTCCCTCGGGGTGAGGCCGGCCAGCACGTCGCGCACGGTTTCAGACAAGTTGATGTTGGTGGTGTTTTCGATCGGGGACTCCACGTTGGTGTCCTCGATGAAGTCGCCCAGATGGGAATCCTCGTCGTCGCCGATCGGGGTTTCCATCGAGATCGGCTCCTTGGCGATCTTCATCACCTTGCGGATCTTGTCTTCCGGCATGTCCATTTCCTTGGCCAGCTCCTCCGGCGTAGCCTCGCGGCCGTACTGCTGGAGCATCTGGCGGGAAATGCGGTTCAACTTGTTGATCGTCTCGATCATGTGCACCGGGATACGGATGGTGCGTGCCTGGTCGGCGATCGAGCGGGTGATCGCCTGGCGGATCCACCAGGTGGCGTAGGTCGAGAACTTGTAACCGCGGCGGTATTCGAACTTGTCGACAGCCTTCATCAGGCCGATGTTGCCTTCTTGGATCAGGTCGAGGAACTGCAGGCCGCGGTTGGTGTACTTCTTGGCGATGGAGATGACCAGGCGCAGGTTGGCCTCGACCATTTCCTTCTTAGCCTTGCGGGCCTTGGCTTCGCCGTAGGCCATGGCGCGGCTGATTTCCTTCAGCTCGTCCAGGTCCAGCAGGGTCAGCTTTTCGATGTCGATGGTGGCCTGCTGCTCGGACACGATCTGGTCCTTCACCTCACGCAGCGCCGAGGACCACTTCTGCTTGCGCTTCAGTGCGTCTTCCACCCATTCCAGGTTGGTCTGGTTGCCTTCCCACGAACGGATGAAGTCCTTGCGCGGCATGCGGGCGGTGACGGTGGCCAGGTTCAGCACGCGGCGCTCATGCGACTTGATGTCGGCCATGGTGTCGCGCAGCTGCTTGGTCAGCACGTCGGTCAGCGGCAGCGGCAGCTTCAGGGTGACGAACACCGCCGACATCTCCTCGCGGAGCTTCGGCAGGTTCTTCTTGTCGCCCTTGGCGGCCGCCTTCTTGAAGGCATTGAACGCGTCGGTCAGCGCCTGCATGCGCGCGGCGACTTCCTCCGGGTCCGGACCGGTCGGTGCGGCTTCTTCATCGCCGCCGTCGACATCATCGTCCTCGTCCTCGTCGGCGTCGTCATCGCTGTCGTCGCTGTCATCGGACGCAGCAGCGGCCGGAGCCGGCACTTCGTCGGAGAGGTCGTTGAAGCCGACGATCACTTCGGCCAGGCGCTTCTTGCCTTCCTTGTGGGCGTCGTAGTCGGACAGCAGCGATTCGACCGAGACCGGGAACTGGCCCAGGGCGGCCTGCACCTGCGAAAGGCCTTCCTCGATGCGCTTGGCGATGGCGATTTCGCCTTCGCGGGTCAGCAGCTCGACGGTGCCCATTTCGCGCATGTACATGCGCACCGGGTCGGTGGTGCGGCCACCTTCGGTGTCCAGCGCGCTCAGCGCTGCGGCGGCTTCTTCGGCCGCGGTGTCGTCGACCTCACGGTTGCCCGTGTTGCCGTCGTTGAGAAGCAGGGTTTCCACATCCGGCGCAACTTCATGGACATCAATGCCCATGCCGTTGATCATGCCGATGATGTCTTCGATCTGTTCCGGGTCGACCATGTCGTCCGGCAGATGGTCATTGACTTCGGCGTAGGTCAGGTAGCCCTGTTCCAGGCCCTTGCTGATCAGTTGCTTGATTTCGGATTGGGCAGGACGTTCGTTGGCCATGTAGTGCTCGCGCCACCGGCTAGGGAGAAATAGGGAACGTAGCATTATACCAGCCCGGGGCCCGGCCTGCCGGGCGGTGGTCCCGGTGGCCTAGGGCCTGAGGAGGAAGGTCACGGGACCGTCGTTGACCAGGCTGACGACCATATGGGCACCAAACCGGCCCGTTTCCACCCCCGGGGCGTGATTTTCACGGCAGATCTCGACAAATCGGTTGAACCCGCGTTCAGCCTCGTCCGGCGGGGCGGCGCTGGTGAAGCTGGGGCGCATGCCCGACCGGGTATCGGCGGCCAGGGTGAACTGGCTGACCAGCAGCAGCCCGCCCCCGGTATCACGCAGCGAACGGTTCATTTTCCCCGCCTCATCTGCGAATACACGGTAGCCAAGCAGCCGTTCGGCCATCCGCTTCAGCTGCGCCTCGGTATCGCCCGGCTCCATGCCCACCAGGGCCAGCAGGCCGGGGCCGATCTGCCCGACCGCCTCGCCCTCCACATGCACGGCGGCCTCGGTGACACGCTGGATCAGGACGAGCATCGGGGGCTCCAGATAACGGGGCCGGCCACGATAGCAGCGCCCTTGGCTAAACTGGGGCCAATGAATCCGCAACGCAAAGCCCGGCTGGTCCATCGCGCCACCACCCTGTTCGCCCGCCTGCCCTGGCCGCTGCTGCGGGGGTTCGCGCACGCCCTGGCTTGGGCCTGGATCCGCCTGAACGCCCGCGAGAGCCGGGTGACCCGGCGCAACCTGGAACTGGCCTACCCGGACATCACCGGCGCCGCGCGCGACCGCCTGCACCGCGAGCTGCTGCGCTCAACCGCCCTGCAGGCCATCGAAACCCTGCGCCTGTGGAGCCAGAAGCCGGCCGACAACCTGCGCCTGCACCTGAAGGAACAGCACGGCGCGGCCCTGTACGATGCGGCCCTGGCCAGCGGCAAGGGCGTGATCGTGGCCGCCCCGCACTTCGGCAACTGGGAGCTGCTGAACCAGTGGCTGGCCTCGCGCGGGCAGATCGCCATCGTCTACAAGCCGCCGGAGGACGAGGCCGGCGACGCCTTCCTGCAGCTGGTGCGGGGCGGCCAGAACGTGCAGCAGGTGCGCGCCGAAGGCCCGGCCGTGCGGCAGCTGTTCAAGGTGCTCAAGGACGGCGGGGCCACGGGCATCCTGCCCGACCAGCAGCCCAAGGCCGGCGACGGCGTGTTCGTGCCGTTCTTCGGCGTGCAGGCGCTGACCATGACCCTGGTCAACCGCCTGGCCGAGCGCACCGGCGCCACCGTGCTGTACGGCTGGTGCGAGCGCATCGGGCCGGACATGGAGTTCGCCCTGCACATCGAGCCGACCGACCCGGCCGTGGCCGACCCGGACCCGCAGGTGGCCGCCACCGCGCTCAATGCCGGCATCGAGCGCATCGCCCGCCGCGACCCCACCCAGTACCAGTGGACCTACAAGCGCTACACGCTGCGCCCGCCGGGCAGCGGCGAAGATGACCCGTACGCCACCGAAGAACACCCGCACTGAGGACGGCGGCGGCTGGCCTGCGACCGGCTGCCGCAGTACGTTGAATACGACGCTGGCGCCCCCATAGAGACTGCGATGTCCGCCTCCCCCGGTCCTGCCATGCCTGCTTCTTCCCTGTTCGGCGATCCCGCCGCGATCCGCTGCGAACGCGCGGTGGCCGAGCTGCGTGCCGGTCGCCCGGTCCTGCTGCACGACGGCCAGGGCCAGCGCCTGGCGGTGATCGCGCTGGACAGCGCTACGGCCAGCAGCTTTGCTGCCTTCGCCAGCGCCGCGCGCGAGCGCCACTACCTGTTCCTGACCGCCACCCGCGCCCGCGTGCTCGGCGTGGAGGCGGCCGCCGGCGCGCGCCTGCCGTTGGCTGGCGTGGCCTTCGATGCCCTGCCCTCGCTGGGCTACCTGCGCGAGCCGGGCCCGATGCCGGAGGGCTGGAGCGCCGGTGACGCCTTCGACGCCGGCGCGGTGGAACTGGCCCGCCTGGGCCTGCTGCTGCCGGCGATGGTGGCCGTGCGCCTGGACGCCGATGACCACACCTTCGACGGTGCGGCCGAGGTGGCCCTGTGCGACCTGGCCGAAGGCGCGGCCCATGCCGCCCATGATTACGAGCTGGTGGCGCGTTCGCCGGTGCCGCTGCGCGATGTCGGCATGACCACCTTCGCGGTGTTCCGCGGCGGCGTGGCCCAGCGCGACCAGGTGGCGATCATCGTGGGTGAGCCGGACCTGTCGGCCGTGGTGCCGGTGCGCGTGCATTCCTCCTGCCTGACCGGTGACCTGTTCGGTTCGCTCAAGTGCGACTGCGGCGACCAGCTGCGGCGCGGCCTGCGCAAGCTGAAGGAACTGGGCGGCGGCGTGCTGCTGTATCTGGACCAGGAAGGACGCGGTACCGGCATTGCGGCGAAGATGCGCGCCTATGGCTACCAGCACGACGGCCTGGACACCATCGACGCCGATGCACAGCTTGGCTTCGGTGCCGACGAGCGCCGCTATGGCAGCGCCGTGGCGATGCTGCGCGGCCTGGGTATTTCGCGCGTGGCCCTGCTCAGCAACAACCCGACCAAGGCACAGCGCCTGCGCAACGCCGGCATCGAAGTGCTGGACTGCATTCCGGTCACCGGCGAGATCACCGCTGAGAACGAGCACTACCTGCGCACCAAGGCCGACCGCGCCGGCCACATGCTCGATGTCGACGCGCTGATCCAGGCCGCCCAGTAACGCGGCCGACCTGCTACCGTCTGCGCGGGGCGGCTGCGGCCGCCTCCGCCCTGCCCTGCTGCCCGACGGACGCCCGCGTGACCGAACTGCCTTTGCCTGCATCGCCGCACCTGGACCACCTGGACCACCTGGACCACTGGCAACCGCTGCCCCGCCGTGCCGCGCGCATGGCCGCGCTGGAGGGCGCGTTCGGCGGCCTGTTCGTCCCCGGCGCGCCACTGGCCGCGGCCTGGTGGTTCTTCGATCTGCCCGGCGGCCTGTGGGGCGCACCGGTCGGCCTGCTGGCCGGCCTGGTGTTCGGCGCCTGGCTCGGCCATCGGCGCCTGACCCGCACCCGCTGGCGGCTGGATGCGCAGGGGCTGGGCCTGCGCCGCGACCTGATGTGGCAGCTGGAAACCCGCATTCCCATTTCCCGCGTGCAGCACCTGGACCTGCGCCGTGGCCCGCTGGAACGCCGCGCGGGCCTGGCCACGCTGATCGTGCACACCGCCGGCACGCGCCTGAGCGCGGTCACCGTCAGCGGCCTGGATGAGGCCGACGCCGAGCGCCTGCGCGACACCCTTGCCCATCAGCTCGACCAGGACGCGGACGCCCTGTGAGCCTGCCGCCGCCCCTGCCGCCGTCGCTGCCCGGCGACGGCCAAGAGCATCGCCTGCACCCCTGGTCGTGGCTGTTCGTGCTGCTGATGCAGCTGCGCCACTACCTGCTGCCGCTGGTGGCGCTGCTGGTGTTCGGCCAGCGCGGCGACCGCGACCCGATGTGGGCGCAGTTGATTCCGCTGTCGGCCATCGCCGCGCTGGTGGTGGTGTCGGTGCTGCAGTACCTGAGCTACCGCTACCGCATCGGCAGTGACGCGATCACCGTGCGCAGCGGCCTGCTGTCGCGCAACCGCCGCGAGATTCCCTTCGCCCGCATCCACAACGTGGAAGTGCGGCAGAACCCGCTGCATCGCCTGTTCGGCGTGGCCGAGCTGCGCCTGGAATCGGCCGGTGGCGTGCGCCCGGAAGCGGAGATGCGCGTACTGAAGCTGGACCAGGCGCTGGCGCTGGAACGGCTGGTGCGCCAGCGCGGGCAGGCACCACAGGCCGTCGCCGGTGATGCGCCGCAGGACATCGCCAGCGACGACGACGAGCAGGTGCTGCTGCGGCTGTCGGCGTGGGACGTGGTGCGCATGGGCCTGCTGTCCAACCGCGGCTGGGCGCTGGCCGTGGCCGCCTTCGGCGTGCTGTTCCAGACCGTGCCGCGGCCGGTGATGGACGATGCCATCCAGCGCGGCGGCCGCCAGGCCTTCGGTTACGTCAGCCACCTGCACCCGGGCCTGACCGGCACCCTGCTGCTGGTGGCGGCGACCCTGCTGCTGGGCTGGCTGGGGCTGCGCGTGCTGTCGGTGGTGCTGACCGTGCTGCGCTACCACGGCTTCACCCTCAGCGAGCGCGAACGCCGGCTGACGGTCTCCACCGGTCTGCTCAGCCGCACCCGCAGCAGTGTGGCACGCCGCCGCATCCAGGCCTGGACGCTGCGCGAAGGCACCCTGCAGCGCTGGTTCGGGCTGCGCCAGCTGCGCATCGACAGCGCGGCGGGCGGGCCCTCGCGCGATGATGATCGTGCCCTGCGCGAACTGGCGCCGCTGGCCCCGGCCGCCACCTGCGAAGGGCTGGTCAAGCACCTGCTGCCGCAGCTGCAGTGGCCGCCGGCGCAGTGGCATGCGCTGCCGCAGCGCGGCTGGTGGCGGCTGAGCCTGGGCAGCCTGGTGCTGGTGCCGCTGCTGGCAGCGGGCGCCTACTGGCGCTGGGGTCCGTGGGGCCTGCTGGTGCTGGGCTGGCTGCCGGTGGCACTGCTGGTGGCGCACCGGCAGATGGCGCGCATGGGCTGGCACCTGGATGGCCAGTTCGTGGCCGTGCGCGGTGGCTGGTGGAAGCGCTGGTGGCGCTGGGCCGAGCTGGACAAGGTGCAGGGTCTGCGCCTGCAGCGTTCACCGCTGGACAAGCTGCTGGGCACCGCCAGCCTGCAGTTGGATACCGCAGGTGCGCACGGTGACGTGGCGCTGGCGCTGAACTACCTGCCACAGGCGCAGGCACAACAGGTGATGGAGCAGCTGGCGGTGGCCTTGGCGCGGCGCAAGCTGCGTTGGTGACGGCGGGGTACATGGACACCCGCCGGTAGAGTCGACCGTTGGTCGACAATCGCGCGCAGCGCGAGGTTTCCGGACAATTGATGGAGAGCAGTCGACCAACGGTCGACTCTACCCATCACCGCTGCGACGGGCCCCAATACCCCAGGTCCTTGCGGATCTGCAGGTCGCGCACCCAACTGCCGAACGGCTTGCGGCGCAGCGCGCCCATCTCGCCGGACAGGAAATCCTCGGTCGCGGCGATCACCCGCTCGCTGGAGCGACCATCGCGGAACGGGTGGATGGCATCGGCATAGCGCACGATCTCCGCCTGCAGCGCGGGCTCCGGGTGCAGCGCGCGCTGCAGCATCGCCGGCAGCTGCGTGGCCTCGTCGAAGTCGATCATGTGCGCCTTCGGCACGCGGTTGCGGAAGGTCACCACCGGCTTGTGCTGGACGATGAACTCCGAAACGATCGACGAGGTATCCGACACCAGCACGTCGGCCGCACGCTGCGCGGCCATCACCTGCTCCGGCTCGATGAAGCGCGCGTTGGCACCGGCCAGCGCGCGGTAACGCTCGAACAGTTCCGGCGGGCACTTCGGGTGCAGGGTCAGCAGCCAGTACCGCTCACCGGCGGCGATGTCGGCGGCGATCGGCTCCAGCAGGTGCGGGGCCGCGCTCAGGCGCTCGGTGAAGGTCGAGCCGAACAGGATGACCGGACGCCCGCCGGCCGGTGCACGCAGCGCGACACTCTCGCCGCCATCGTCGCGGAACAGCGGATCCAGCTTCGGCCAGCCGGTCTCGGCCACGGCGAAGTGGCCCTGCTGCTCGGCCATCTGCCGGAACGGTGCGGTGGTGGCCGGCCCCTGCGTGCAGTACAGGTCGAACATGCCGCGCACCCGGAAGTGGCCGCGGGCGCTGTCGCGTTTCTCCACGTTGAAGCCATGGAACAGCTGCACCTTGGCCCCGGAAAGGAAGGTCGGCACCCAGTTGGCGGCGCTGAACACTGCGCGCGGACGCATCGCCAGGGCCTGCTTCAGGCCGATGTTGGGCACTCCCGGCAGGCTGCTGCCGGCCGCACCGCCCTCGAACCAGGCGGCCACCTCCTGCCCGGACGCGTGCAAGGCCTGCGCCAACGGGGCGAGAATAGGCAGCGCATAGCGCTCCGTCGCAAACAACAGGTACCCGGCCATCATGTCCTCCACGACCGCTCCCATCGAACGGCCTCGCATCTCGGCGTGCATTATCGCGTTCAACGAGGCCGGGCGCATCGGCGACTGCCTGGCCTCGCTGGCTTTCTGCGATGAGATCGTGGTGGTGGACTCGCAGTCCACCGATGCCACGGTGGCCATCGCCGAAGCCGCCGGTGCCCGCGTGCTGCAGCGCCCGTTCGATGGTTTCCGCAGCCAGAAGGCGTTCTGCGTCGAGCAGGCCAGCCACGACTGGGTGCTGTGCCTGGACGCCGACGAACGCATCAGCCCCGAGCTGCGCACGGCCATCGAGCAGGCCCGCGACGGCGGCTTCAGCGGCCACGCCGGCTACCGTTTCGCCCGCCTCTCGGAGTATTTCGGCAAATTCCTGCGCCACGGCAACGCCTACCCGGACCGGGTGATGCGGCTGTTCGACCGCCGCCAGGGCGGCTGGCGCGGCAAGCGCGAGATCCACGAGGCGGCCAGCGTCGATGGCAGCGTCGGCACCCTGCGCGGTGATCTCATCCACTACCCCTACCGCTCACTGCAGCAGCAGCTGGCCAAGACCGAGAAGTACGCGCGGATGATGGCCGAGCACGAGTTCGCACGCGGCAAGCGGGCCACCCTGGGCAAGCTGGTGCTGGCGCCGGCCTGGCGATTCTGGCGCGGCTTCGTGTTCCGCGGCGGCTTCCGCGATGGCTGGCACGGCCTGGTGTATGCCTACGTGCGCGCCAACTACGTGCGGCAGAAGACCATCATGTTGTGGATGCTGGGCAACGGCCAGGCCGTGGCCGACCCGCGCAGCGAATGATCCGGCATGTGTGCCGACCAACGGTCGGCACCCACCGGTGGATCCACGCTCGGCACGTACCGGTAGCGCCGGGCCATGCCCGGCGGCCGGGTTTCAGGCCTTCGCCCGATGGCGGGCGCCTTCCAGCAGTGACAGGCCGGTCAGCAGGCCGA
>JAAIGF010126538.1_pt1 | contig 47443 bp, 48 predicted proteins | sample 6487441 | NCBI WGS metagenome assembly JAAIGF01 (sample SAMN13974129, study PRJNA590717) | phyllosphere metagenome | biome: pepper field; feature: multiple bacterial spot infested pepper fields; material: pepper leaves; isolation source: leaves from pepper fields | host: Capsicum annuum ...
CGCCATCGACGTAGATTGCGACCGGGGCGTTGTAAGGGTCCGAAGAGGAAATCCCGCGCATGCTCAGGCTGGGGAACACGCTGGCACCGGTATTGCGTATCAGCAGCTCGGGGAACACTCGCTCCAGATCGCCACTGTTATAGACGTTGGCGCGCTCAAGGTCGTCGGCATTGGCCACCGACAGCGCCAGATCGGTCTGATCCTGGGCCTGGGTCCGTTTGCTGGCGGTCACTTGCATTTCCGGCAGGTTGAGAACATCGTCCGCCAGAGCTTGGCCGGATACGGCGAACATGATCGCCAGGCTTAGGATAGAGCGCTGCATGAGAAGACTCTGCTGTGATGGAAGCCGCTATCTTCTGGTTATGGTTATGTTGTTGCGCGTGTGATCGGGGTATTAATGCGCGCAATCGGCACTATAGTTGATAAGTGTTATCATTTGAGTCTGATTCCCAAAAGAGTACGTGCCGATGAGCCTCAATCATTACCACGCTGATTATGAGTTGCCCAAGGTGCTGACCGAAGAGGTGGGTGATGAGCTCGATATCCGCCTGATCGAATGGCAGGTCGAGGAAGACCGGCACCTGGATGCTTCCTGCGAGGCTTCGCTGACTGTCTCCTATCACGCCAACTGCGCGGGCTGGCGCAGCTTTGCCGATACCTCGCCCTTGAGCTGGCGCGAAGATCATTGCTGTCTGTTTCACTCGACGGTGCCGTTACAGGGCGTGGGCTTTGTTCCGGCCGGTACTCGCTGGCGCGGGGTGAACATCAGCTTTGCGGCTCACCGGCTGGGCATGCTTGACCTGGCCACCCAACTGTTCGAGTACGACGGCCCCTGGGAGAAAACCCGCACGCTGGACAGCGCGGCGCGTCTGGCACAGTTTCCTGCGCCACACGTAGTGCGGCGCATTGGCCAGGAAATGCTCGGCTGTCGGCTGGAAGGCGTTGCCAGGGACTTGCTGCTGCGCGGCAAGGCCTATGAAATGCTCGGGCAGTTGACCGCACATATTCAGGACTTGGCGCGCTTCACCGGACTGAGTGCCGGCGGTCGCGATCTGGCCCGTGTCGAGCGGGCGCGCAAACTGCTGGAGGCTCATCCCGAGCAGGAATGGACCATCGAGTCACTGGCGCAGTGTGTGGAACTCAATACCAAGAAACTCAAGCAGGGTTTTCGCGACGTCTACGACAGCGGCGTGTACGGCTATCTGCAGAAAGTCCGTATCGAGCGGGCTGCGCAACTTCTAAAGCAAAGGGGATCGGTCAGCGAAGTGGCGGCGGCAGTCGGGTATTCCAATGCCAGCCACTTCGCCAAGGTCTTTCGTCGTTACTACGGCATCAATCCGCTGCATTTCAGCACGCTGGCCGCCAATGGTATGGATGAGGTGGCGATCCGCGCCGGGGCCGATCCATTCTGAGCCGCAATACGTGCTTCAGAAGTCATAGGCGATCTTGCTGTACCAGAATCCGCCACCCGGATAGAACGGCGGGTTGCTGTAGAGATTCAGGCCATTGGCCGAAGGGATTGCGTTCTTGTCCGGGCGCACATCGAAAATGTTGGTGCCTCCCAGGCTGACCGTGATGTTTTCCTGAATGGTGTAGGACAGGTCCAGATCGGTAATCCATTTGGCACCGAAGCTGCGGTCGCCACTTTCCAGTTGTTGCAGTGTCTTGACCTTGCCGTAACGGGTGGTCTGCAGGTTCACATTCAGGTCGCCCAGGGTCCAGTTGGCACCCAGAACCCATTTGGTCTTGGGTTGGGCATCGGTGAGGTCGCCTTCCCGGGCACGACCGACCCAGGTCAGGCTGCCGCCGGTATTGTCGCCCAGTCCTTGCAAGGCTGAAGGCGCGTTCTTGACGTCGGTGATGATGGTCTTGTTGTAATTGAATCCTGCGCTCCAGCGCACATCGCCAAAGGCACCGTAACGGCTGGAATGATCGAACACGATATCCAGGCCGCGAGTGCGGGTGTCGAAGGCGTTGGCGTAATACGAGGTCCAGGTGCTGGTGTCGACGTTCTGGGCCGTGAGAATCGGTGCCAGTGCCGGGCCGTAAAGGCTTTCGGTGCGTGCGATGCGGTCGGCGATCTCGATCCAGTAGGCATCGACCGTCAGGCTGGTGCGCGGTGCAGGTTGCCAGGTCAGACCCAGGCCCAGATTGCGGGATTTTTCCGGGTCCAGAGGTGTGGCACCCAGCGCCTGAGCCAGCGCCGAGTTGACCGGCGCGATGCGGGTCACGGCGGGCACGACGGTGCCGTCCGGGGCCGTGCCGACCCGGTTGTCCGAGATGCTGTAGCCGATCTGGGTCAGGGAGGGCGCCCGGAAGCCTGTGCCCACTGTGCCGCGCACCGCGAAGGTGTCGGTGAATTCATAGCGGGAGTTGAGCTTGGCACTGAGGGTGTTGCCCGAGTCGTCATCGAAATGCTCTGCGCGCAGGGCCAGATCGATGAACAAGGGCTCGATGGGCGTGATGCCGAAGTCCACATAAGCCGCATAGTTGTTGCGTTTGATGCTGGTTGCATCCTGAGGCGAAATGACCGCTGCAGCCTGGGCGGCAATCGAGGCCAACTGGCCTGCCAGCGGATTGGGTTGGCCATTGGGCAGAGTGGCCGGGAAACGATAGCCACCCACTTGATAGGCCTGTGCGTCACCGGCGAAGGTCCGGAAGCGCTCCCAGCGATGTTCCAGGCCTGCGGAAACCTGTAGCGGGACGCCGAACACGCCGTCAAAGGCGCGGGTGATATCCAGGTTGTTGACCCACTGCTCGAAGCGATAGGTCGCCAGGTCATCGAATGAAGTCGGGGAGGCCGGCCCCAGTGACGGGTTGATGGTCAGGTCACTGTATTGATGATTGTTGTTGCGTCCGTATGTGGTGCTCAGGTCCCAGTTCCAGCCCAGGGATTCGCCTTTGGCGCCGATCAGGTACTGGTAGTCGGTGTCATCCAGGTTGTTCAGCGGGTAGTAGCCGTCGGGGAACAGTTCCGGGATGTTGGCGTTGCCATTGGGGTAGCGGAAATAGTTGTTGATGATGGCGTCGCGTTGGCCATAGGTGCCGTAGGAATACAGCCGGGTCTGCTCATCCAGGGGCAGTTCGGCGTTGTAGGCCAGGTTGAAGGCCTTGATCTGCGGATCGCCATTCTTGACGCCTACCCGGTCCCAGGTCGCTTCGCGAGGATCGCCGGGGAAATAGGCATTGTTGGTAGCCTTTTCATTCCAGCTGGCATCGCCGCGTTTGCGCGCATCGGCGGACAGGTGCAGGAAACCGCCATCCCCCAGTTCGAAGCCCGTATCGCCCTCGAACTTGGTCACTTCGCCTTCACCGCTGTAGAGCTTGCCATAGGTCACGCCCAGGTGGCCGCCCTGGGCGCTGGATTTGAGGATGACGTTGATCACGCCCGCGATGGCATCGGAGCCATATTGGGCAGCGGCGCTGTCCTTGAGGACTTCGATGCGCTCCACCGCGCTGATGGGGATCATGTCGATATCCACCGAATTGGCACCGCTGCTGTCGGTGGAGCCGTTGGCGGGCAGGGCACTGTTATGGCGTCGCTTGCCATTGACCAGCACCAGTGTGTAGGCCGGTGCCAGGCTGCGGTTGGACAGAGGGCGGATGGTGGAGTTGTAACCGGCGACGTTGGTGCCGTAATTGAACGAAGGCAACAGCTTGGCGATGGCTTCGGTCAGGTCGGCGCGGCCGGTCTTGAGCAGTTGTTCGCTGGTGACGATATCGATGGGCGCCGGGCTGTCGGTTACCGTGCGTTCGGTGCCGCGAATCCCGGTGGAGATGACCGTGACCTTGTCCAGACGGGTATCATTGCCGGCTTCTTCTGCTGCCTGCACGGGCGTTATCAAGCCCAGACCGGCAAGGGCGATGCCTTTCAACAGGTGAGGGTGCAGGGACGTTCTGGCTGCTCGAGCAGTGAAGGCCATGGGTGATGATCCTTGTCAGTTTCGGGAAGTTTTTCTGAGCCTCCACTGGTAAGGGTCGGTCTGTAAGCGGGAATATATGGTTATTAAACAATCATGTGAAAGTTCTTTTCGGTATAAGCTAATTATAAAAAATATGTATTTATATTTGAAAGTAAATAAATTAATTGCATTTTATGGTCGATGAATAATCTGCTCCGACCGCCCCGAGCATCCCTGTTGCGCTGCCTGCGCCACTTTGTCGCACCTCGGGCTGTGGCCCGTAACCGCACGCTTCCTGCCTTTGCCTGCATGCCGTCCGTGGATTCGCGGTGTTCGGCGCAGCGTGAGAGTGGTAGATTCGCGGCCATGAAATTCGTCCGAACCCACCGCTCGCTCATTGCCTGGATGCTGTATGGCTTCATCCTGTTCAATGGGTTCATGTGCAGCATCAGCCATGGGCAGATGCTGGGGACGTTTTCCTCTGTAGAGGCCGCCGATATCTGTGGCGATCACCCGGACACTTCCCTGTCTATGGAAGGCCCGGACGAGGCCAGGCATGCGCTGGTCATGCAACTGGCGATGCTGGACTGCACCTTTGCCGGCAAGCTGACCGGTTTCGTGGTGTTCCTCATCGGGCTGGGCTGGCTGCTTCGCTCGCGCAATGTCAGGCTGCGCATCCCGCCGGGCCTGATGCGCGAGTCTTCCCGTCACACTTCGCCAGGGCTGGTGCCGCAGGCACCCTGAAGCCCGGTCTTGCGTTCACTGGTTGTCTGCAGCGCATCCGGCATGTGACGTGCTGCATGCCTTGCCTGTTTTCCTTCAAAGGACCGTAATGCATGACTCAATACCTGACCCGTCGCGAAGTGCTCGCGGGCCTCTCATTGCTGAGCCTTGGCGTTCTGACCGGTTGCAATAACTCCAATGCCTTGCCGTTCAAGTACGGCAAGGACCTGAGCAACAAGATCATCGGGCGCAACTTCAAGCTGCGCAACGCTCAGGGCGACGTGCTGACCCTGTCGAGTTTCCGGGGTTACATGCCGATGGTGTTTTTCGGCTTTACCCAGTGCCCGGCAGTCTGTCCGACCGCATTGGCCCGGGCGGCGCAGATCAAGAAACTGATGGGTGCCGATGCCGATACCTTCCAGGTGGTGTTCATCACCCTGGACCCTGAGCGTGACACGCCAAAAGTCATCGAATCCTACGTAAAGGCTTTCGATCCAAGCTTTGTGGCGCTGTCCGGCACTCTGGAAGAAACCGCGGCCACGGCCAAGGAATTCGGCGTGTTCTACGAGAAGGTGCCGCTGGGCGACACCTATACGATTTCCCACACCTCCACCAGCTATGTGTTCGATACCCGTGGCGTGTTGCGCCTGGGCCTGTCTCACTCGCTGTCCGCACAGCAATGCGCGGAAGACCTGCTCACTTTGATGGAAGTATGTTGATGAATACTCTGATCCGTAATGCCCTGACCACTGCCCCGTGCAAAAGCCTGCTGCTGGCCCTTTCCGTGCTGGGTTTCAGCCTGCAGGCCCATGCGCAGACCACCGTGGACGATGCCTGGGTACGTGCCACGGTTGCCGGGCAGCCAGCGACCGGCGCTTTCATGAACATCACTTCGAGCACGGGCGGCAAGCTGGTGGAAGTCAGTTCGCCTGCCGCGAAAGATGTGCAGATCCATCAGATGAGCATGAAGAACGATGTGATGAACATGCAGCAGGTCAAATCCATCGACTTGCCTGCTGGCAAGACGGTGGTGCTGGACTCCAACGGCTATCACGTGATGCTCATGGGGCTGGTGGCTCAGGTGAAGGAGGGCGATCAGGTGCCACTGACCCTGACCGTCGAGGACGACAAGGGCGTCAAGGAGTCGATCAAGGTCAGCGCACCTGCCAGGGCGCTGACTGCTCAGGGGCATTCCGGCCATGGCGATCATAGCGGCCACTGATTGAGGTTTGTTCCGGTCTGTTCCAGGCCCCGTCATGCCCGTGCATGCCGGGGCTTTTTAATGGTGAGATTTTTATATTCAATTAAAGAATAACAGGAGAACTAAATATTCTTTTCAGGAACAAGCGCGATCATGGATGATTGCTCGGCGCTACCAACTTGGAAAGGTGACTGATACCAACAGAACCTGGATTTTTACTGAAAAAATGCAGGAGTGTATCAATGGGCAATGTCCAGACCGCAGCCAGTGCGCACGAAGTGCCTTGGCGCCAAACGCCGAGCGGCGAATTGGTCGATCTGGGGCGTCCTTTTCGGGGACCCTTGGCGCAGTCGCGGTTGCACCGTACGCCCAAGCCGGTTCTTGGACGCCGTGAAGCCGTTCTGCTCGGTGCATTTGCTCTGGTGCTGCATGGTGCTGTGATCTACTGGCTGAGTCAGGCCAAGACCCCTGTTCTGCCGGTTGTCCCGCCGGAAATCCCGCCGATGACCATCGAATTCTCTCAGCCCGCGCCGCCCGTGGTTGAAACGCCGCCACCGCCGCCGGAGCCAATCGTTCAACCCGTGGTCGAGCCGCCGCCTCCCGTGGAGGATGAGCTGGCCGTCAAGCCACCACCCAAGCCAAAACCCAAACCGGTGGTGAAGCCGCCGCCTCCCAAGCCTGTCGCCAAGCCTGTGGAGCAACCGCCAGCGCCACCTGCTCCGCCACAACCGGTTGCAGCGCCCGCGCCACCCGCGCCGCCTGCACCGGCACCGGTGACCCCGGCTTCGGCCAGCGCCGGTTACCTGCGCAACCCGGCTCCGGAATACCCGGCGCTGGCCATGCGCCGCGGTTGGGAAGGGACGGTTCTGTTGCGAGTGCATGTACTGGCCAGCGGCAAACCCGGCGAAATACAGATTCAGAAAAGCAGTGGTCGTGACTCGCTCGACGAAGCCGCCGTAACGGCAGTCAAGCGCTGGAGCTTCGTTCCCGCCAAGCAGGGCGACGTCGCTCAGGACGGCTGGGTCAGCGTACCCATCGACTTCAAGATCAAATAACGGTTGCAACGATTCAATGCGGGCCACCTGACAAAAGGAGCATCGCGACACCAGAACCTGACGTATCAGCACGAGAGCACAGATCATGAACTTACTGGCATCCCCTTTTGAATCCATCGAACACGCGGTCATCTGGCTGCTGGTGGTCTTTTCCGTCGCGACCTGGGGCCTGGCCTTGCTCAAGGGCGTACAGTTTTCACGTCTGAAATCCCAGGATCGCAAGTTCCACAAACAGTTCTGGGCCGCCTCCAGCCTGGATTCGGCCGCCGAGCTGGCTCAGCAACAGCCTGGCGCTGCCGCTCGCGTTGCCCAGGCCGGTTATGCCGCCATTCAGGTTCATGAAGGCGGACAGCAGACGGACCTGAGCCAGTCGATCAACCATCAGGATCGTCTGGAGCGTGCCTTGCGTCAGCAGATCGTGCGTGAGCGTCGTTCGCTGGAAACCGGTCTGGCTATCCTGGCCAGTATCGGCAGCACTTCGCCCTTTATCGGTCTGTTCGGTACGGTGTGGGGCATCATGTCGGCACTCAAGGGCATCAGCGCAGCGGGTTCCGCCAGCCTGGAAACCGTGGCCGGCCCGATCGGTGCGGCACTGGTTGCAACCGGTGTCGGTATCGCGGTCGCGGTACCTGCGGTGCTGGTCTACAACTACTTCCTGCGTCGTCTGAAGCTGACCGCTGCCGATCTGGACGACTTTGCCCATGATTTCTACAGCCTGGCGCAGAAACACTCATTCCGTGTCCTGCTGCACCCGGTCCTGACCAAGAATGGCGCCGGTGCTGGCCAGAAAGTGAAGGAGGCGTCCTGATATGGCCTTCTCCACTCAAGACAATGACGAAGTACTCAGCGAAATCAACGTAACGCCTCTGGTGGACGTGATGCTGGTACTGCTGGTGGTGTTCATCGTCACCGCGCCGCTGCTGACCAACTCGATTCCGATCAACCTGCCCAAGACCGAAGCGGTCGCCCCGGCAGAGCAGAAGGACCCGCTGGTAGTGAGCATCGACGGGAAGGGCAAGGTGTTCATCAACAAGGACGAGATCCAGGCAGACCTGCTGGAAACCAATCTTCAGGCCGCCAAGGCCAAGGATGCGCAGGTTCGTGTGCAGCTTCAGGCGGACAACGATGTGAACTACGGCGAAGTGGCCCGCGCCATGGCCTCGATCGAACGTGCAGGCATCACCAAGTTATCGGTGATCACTGCCAAATAGAGCAATACCCTTCAAGACAGTGAAGCCTTTAAGGCCGTATCCCCAGGTAGGTACGGTCTTTTTTTTGCCTGTGGGTTGGGGGTTTTCGCGAATGAATTGGCTCCTGCGGGCAAGAGTCCCGGCAGGAGCCCATTCATTGGCGAACGGTTTTGCGTGCGCAAGCAATGTGGCGGCAGGGGTGTAGAGTCCGCTGCCTCAATGCGCCCCGGCTGCCTTGTTCAGATCGCCTTCGGCCCATTCGGTGTAGATACAGGCATCGGCAGTCGCCCAGCGGACCAGTACCGGATCGCCAGCCTGCAACTGCAGACCGGTGGCCGACAGTGCCTTGACCGTCATGGCTGTGCCGCCGGGCGTGACAACCGCGCAGGTCTGGCTTTCACCGAGAAACAACACTTCAGTCACCTTGGCAGTCACCTCGTTCCAGCCCTGTTCCAGCGGTGTCGCCGCAGCCTGCTGAAGACTCAGGGCCTGGGCTTTTTCCGGGCGGATCATCAGCAACAGGTCCTGATCGGTTTTCAGGCCGGAAGTCAGTCGGATCGACAGTGGCGCGCCTTCAAAGGTCGCCACCGCATTGCCTTGAGCCTTGAGCTTCAGGAAGTTCGAGTTGCCCAGGAACGAAGCGACAAAGGCATTGGGCGGGTTCTGATAGAGGTCATAGCCGGTGCCCAGGCCGACGATCTTGCCGTGGCTGAAGATCGCAATGCGCTGCGACAGGCGCATGGCTTCTTCCTGATCATGAGTCACGTAGACAATGGTGATGCCCAGGCGGCGATGCAATTGCCGCAGTTCATCCTGCAGATCTTCACGCAGTTTCTTGTCCAGCGCGCCCAGGGGCTCGTCCATCAGCAGAATGCGTGGTTCGTAAACCAGTGCCCGGGCAATGGCCACACGTTGCTGCTGGCCGCCGGACAGTTGCGAAGGGCGGCGATGGGCGAACTGTTCCAGTTGCACCAGCTTGAGCATGGCATCCACGCGTTTGTCGCGCTCGGCCGCCGGCAGTTTGCGGATGGCCAGCGGGAAGGCGATGTTGTCGCGTACCGACAGGTGCGGAAACAGCGAGTAACGCTGGAACACCATGCCGATATCCCGCTTGTGGGGCGGTACGTTCACCAGTGACTTGCCACCCACCAGGATTTCTCCCGAACTGGGCGTTTCGAACCCTGCCAGCATCGACAATGTGGTGCTCTTGCCTGAGCCGCTGGAGCCCAGGAAGGTCAGGAATTCACCGTCCTGAATATCCAGATCGATGTTGTCCACGGCAGCGAAATCGCCGTAATGCTTGTTCAGGTTGCACAGGCTGACCAGAGTGTTCGGGTCGTGTTGCGCGTTGTCTTTGATTACGGCGCTCATGAGGTACTCCGGGCTTCGTTGCGGCGACGCAGGGTCGCGGCGATGAACATGACCAGCACCGACAGGGCGATCAGCAGTGTCGAAGCGACTGCAATGACCGGGGTCAGATCCTGACGCAGAGTGGTCCACATTTTGACGGGTAGGGTTTGCAGGGTCGGGCTGGCCATCATCACGCTCAGGACCACCTCGTCCCACGACACCAGGAACGCGAACAGCGCACCGGCGATCATGCCGGGGCGAATGGCCGGGAAGGTGACCTTGATCACCGCCTGCATCCGCGATGCGCCACAGATCACGGCAGCATCCTCGATGGACTGGTCGAACAGTTTCAGCGAGTTGATGATCGAGATGATGGTGAACGGCAGCGCCACGATCACATGGCTGACCACGAAGGAAAACAGCGTGCCGGTGTAGCCCAGCTTGAGGAATAGCGCATACACGGCCACGGCAATGATCACCAGCGGCACGATCATCGGCAGGGTGAAGAGGCCATACAGCATGTCACGGCCCGGAAAGCGTCCGCGCACCAGCGCAAAGGCGGTGGGCAGGCCCAGGGCTACGGCGCTGATGGTGGTCAGCACGGCGACCTTGAAGCTGGCCATCGCTGCTTCCATCCATTCCGGATTGGAGAAGAACTGTTGATACCACTTCAGGGTCCAGCCCGGTGGCGGGAACACCAGCCACTGGGAGGAACCGAACGAAAGCAGCACGATGAACAGGATCGGCAGCAACAGAAACAGCGCGATCACGCCGGTGGTCAGGTACAGACCCAACCGCAGGCGCGTGCTCATGGCATTGGGAGTCAGGAGCATGGCTTACCTCGCATTGCTGGCGCCGACCGGGGATTCCGGCTGGAGCTTGAGATAGAAGTAGAACAGCACCAGGGTAATCAGGATCAGCAGCGCCGCTGCGGCGCTGGCCAGCCCCCAGTTCAGGAAGGATTGCACCTGCTGGACGATGAACTCGGGCAGCATCATGTTCTGTGCGCCACCGAGCAGAGCGGGGGTAACGTAGTAACCCAGCGACATGACGAAGACCATCAAGCCACCGGAAAACAGCCCCGAACGGCACAGCGGCAGGAACACCCTGAAGAAATTGGTCCACGGGCTTGCGCCGCAGATGGAGCCGGCCTGCAACACCATCGGGTCAATGGCCTGCATGGTCGCCTGCAACGGCAGCACGATGAACGGAATCATGATGTAGCTCATGCCGATCACCACGCCAGTGAGGTTGTGCACCATCTCCAGTGGCTGATCGATGATGCCCATCGCCATCAGTGTCTTGTTGACCACACCGGAAGCCTGGAGCAGTACCAGCCAGGAGTAGGTGCGGGCCAGCAGGCTGGTCCACATCGACAGCAGCACGATATTGAGAATCCAGCGGCCCCAGCCGCGTGGCACCAGGGTAATCGCCCAGGCCAGCGGGAAACCCAGCAGCACACTGAACAGGGTGACCAGACCCGCCACCGAGAAGGTGTTGAACAACACTCTGGCGTAGGCGGAGTTGGCGAACAGTTGTTCGTAGTTGCCCAGCCCCGGAACAGGTTCCAGCACACCGCGAAGCAACAGGCCTATGAGTGGTGCGAAGAAAAAAAGCCCCAGAAAGAGCAGTGCCGGGAGCAGGTTGCGACTGCCGCGCCAGCGTTGTGACAAAGACGTTTTTGGCTGCATCTTCACTGCCTTGGTGCAAGCCGCGCCAGCGGTGCTTGACGCACCACCGGCCGGGTTGGGTTGACGGGAAGCAATAGCCGTCATTTTTACTTGACCAGCCATTCGTTCCACCGTGTCGCGATATCAGGACCGTTCTTGGCCCAGTAGGCGAAGTCGAGAGTGATCTGCTCCGAGGCATAAGCGGTCGGCAGGTTCGGTGCCAGTGTCGAATCCAGACGCGGTACGCTGTCCAGGTTGACCGGTGCATAGGCGCTGAGGTTGGAGAAGTCGGCCTGGCCTTTGGGGCTGGTCGCTTCGGCGATGAACTTCATGGCAGCGGCCTTGTTCTTGGCACCTTTGGGCACGACCAGGAAATCGGCCATGACCAGGTTCTGTTTCCAGCTCACGCCCACAGGTGCGCCATCCTGCTGCAGAGCGTAGACACGACCGTTCCACATCTGGCCCATGGACGCTTCACCCGAAGCCAGCAGTTGCTGGGATTGAGCGCCGCCGCCCCACCAGACGATGTCTTTCTTGATGGTGTCGAGTTTCTTGAAGGCGCGGTCCAGATCCAGCGGGTAGAGCTTGTCAGGCGCAACGCCATCGGCCAGCAGTGCCAGCTCAAGCACGCCAGGGCTTGGCCATTTGTAGAGCGCGCGTTTGCCGGGATAGGTCTTGGTGTCGAACATGGCAGACCAGTCTTGCGGGGTCTTGGCGCCTACCTTGCTTTCGTTGTAACCCAGTACGAAGGAGAAGAAGAACGAGCCTGCGCCGTGATCCGAGACGAAGCGCGGGTCGATCCGGTCGCGTTTGATGGTGGTGAAATCAAGGGGTTCCAGCAGGCCTTCGCTGGCGGCACGCAGGGCGAAATCGGCTTCCACATCCACGACATCCCATTGCACGTTGCCGCTTTCCACCATGGCCTTGAGTTTGCCGTAGTCGGTAGGGCCGTCCTGCACAACGGTAATGCCGCTGGCTTTGCTGAAGGGCGTTGCCCAGGCCTGCTTCTGTGCGTCCTGGGTAGAGCCACCCCAACTGACGAAGTTGACGCTTTCGGCGGCCATGGCTGTGAGACTCGAGATAGCCAGAATGCCAGCAGCAAGAGCTGCAGTTGCTCGTTTGTTCAACACCATTTTCACGCCCTCATTTGTTGTGTTTTGAGCGGGCTTTTCATGCCCGCGTATTCGGGAGCAGTAGGTCCAGTGGACCGGAGAAACTGGTGACCGTGTCGGGTGCTGTTGTTGGCTTTCTCCCCCGGCGGGGGACACCTGACAAAACCTTCGGTCTACGGAATGTCATATTATGGTATTCCAAACTTTGTGCAAGTATTTTGCCCTGTCGGAACCCGTTCATTTTGCTTTTTTTACCGGTGAAACCCCTGTTTTACGGGGGTTAGCGTCTCTTCTTCTATCGTGTTACCTGCTGCCTTCCAGTGCTGAAATCAGCCAGTAAAGGGAATACTTTCAACCACTTCCAGATCGTATCCGGTCAGTCCGGCGTATTTGAGAGGAGGGCCCAGATGGCGCAATTTGCCCACGCCAAGGTCTTGCAGAATCTGTGCGCCAGTGCCGACTTCCGAATAAATGCGTGACTGCGAACGGGTGTATTGACGCGGCGGCTGGGTAAGCTGCGGAATACGTTCCAGCAGTGCCTGGGAAGATTCGTGGTTGGCCAGCACCACGACCACGCCGCGACCTTCTTCGGCGACTTTCTGCAGCGCAGCCCAGAGCGTCCAGTTCGCCGGCCCCGTGTACTCGGCACCTACCAGATCGCGCAGTGGATCGACCACGTGTACGCGCACCAGTGTCGGGTAATCGCGCTGGATATCGCCCATGACCATGGCCATGTGTACGCCACCTTCGATCCGGTCCTCGTAGCTGAACAGGCGGAAGGTCCCGTGAACGGTCGGCAGTTCGCGTTCGCCGATGCGCACGACAGTGTGTTCGGTGCTCAGGCGGTAGTGGATCAGATCGGCGATGGTGCCGATACGGATGCCATGCTTTTCGGCGAACAGCTCCAGATCGGGGCGGCGGGCCATGGTGCCGTCATCGTTCATGACTTCCACGATCACCGATGCAGGCGTCAGGCCTGCCAGGCGCGCCAGGTCACAGCCGGCTTCGGTATGACCGGCACGGGTCAGCACACCGCCTTCGCGGGCGCGCAGCGGGAAAATATGGCCGGGCTGGACCAGATCTTCGGCGCAGGCTTCGGGATTCACGGCAGCCTGAATGGTGCGGGCCCGGTCTGCGGCGGAAATGCCGGTGCTGACGCCCGTGGCGGCTTCGATGGAAACGGTGAATGCCGTAGCGAATACGCTGCCGTTGCTGGGCACCATCTGCTCCAGCCCCAGACGCTGGCAATGTTCGTCGGTCAGGGTAAGGCAGATCAGGCCACGTGCTTCGCGGGCCATGAAACTGATGGCCTGAGGCGTGCAGAGATCGGCGGCGAGCAGCAGGTCACCTTCGTTTTCCCGGTCTTCGTCGTCCACCAGCAGGACCATCTTGCCCTGGCGGTAGTCTTCAATGATGTCTTCGATGCGATCGAACGCCATACTCAGGATCTCGGTGTTATGGATGAAAAATCGTGGTATACCATAAGACAGAATATTTCACAGATTCCCTATCATTGAAACAGTGAGATCGCGATGAAGGCTTATTGGATTGCACATGTGGACGTCACCGACCCCAAGCAGTACAGCGAATATACCCAGCGAGCGCCAGCGGCATTTGAATTATTTGGTGGCAAATTCATGGCGCGCGGTGGGCGCTCCGAAGCCGTCGAAGGCCGCGACACGCCACAGCGCACCGTGGTGATCGAATTCGAGTCGTATGAGCAGGCTTTGGCCTGTTATCGCTCGCCCGAGTATCAGGAAGCGATGAGTCATCGCCAGGGCGTGGCGAAGGCCGAGATTGTGATTGTCGAGGGGATCGCGCAGCAGGAGTAATGCCGATCAGTCAAGGCAGTCACTTGTAGAAGGGGCCTTGGCCGCGACGATCCAGCTTGCAGGCAACACATGTTCAGCGCTTTCAAGCAGGTCGTCGCGGCCAAGGTTCTCCCATGAATTCTGACCTTGCCGCCTGATTGGCTTTTACCGGATGAAATGCACCTTGCCGGTATCGTCATTGCCCATGTACAGGCCATATACCCCGGCCTGACGTTCGGCGATGTAGCGTTCGAGGATTTGCCGGATGGCGGGGTAGTAGATGCTGTCCCACGGGATGTCTTCGGGGGCGAAGAATCTGTAATCCAGCGTCTCCGGCCCGAACTGGCCGGTAACCTCCAGGGCTATGGCGCGGAAGACGATATACACCTCGCTGATCCTCGGCACGCTGAAGATGGAGTAGGGCGAGATGATTTCTGCGCGTACGCCGCTTTCTTCCCAGACTTCCCGCAGGGCGGCCTGTTCGGTGGTTTCGCCGCTCTCCATGAAACCGGCCGGTAGCGTCCAGGTGCCGGGGCGTGGTGCGATTGCCCGCTGGCACAGCAGGTATTTGCCTTCCTGCTCGATGATGCAGCCGGCAATGATCTTCGGATTGACGTAGTGAATGTAATTGCAGCTGCCGCACATCAGTCGCGCATGGGTATCGCCCGGTGGCACGCGCTGATCGAGATCGGCACTGCCACATTGCGGACAAAAGCGCGGCGCAGGCATGTCAGCGTCCTATTCGGGGTTCTTTGATGGCAATCGGCGCAACGATGTCGCGGACTTTGGCGTCATCGTCCTGCTTGGACTTGAGGTATTCCAGCGCCACAGCGGCAGCATTGCGCACGTGATCGACCGAAGCCTGGTGGGCGGCCAGAGGGTCGCCGCTCTTGATGGCTTCGACGATGCGTTCCATTTCCTGGCTGCTGGCACCGCGGCGGTTGATCTGTGACACCGAGGTGGCCCGCAGATAGCTGATGCGCGCCTGTAACTGGCGCAACTGGGTGGCGGCGATGTGATTGCCCGAGCCTTCGAGCAGTACATCGTAGAAGCTTTGCACCGAATCGATGACCTGTTGCAGTTCGCCATCGTCGAGCGCCTTGCGGTTTTCCTCGAGGGCCTTTTCCAGGGCTCGGATATCCTTTGCCTTGGCTCGCAGGGTGAAAAGCTGCACGATCAACCCTTCGAGCACGCAACGCAGCTCATAGATGTCGCAGGCATCTTCCAGGGTAATGATGGCGACCCGCGGCCCCTTGGCGTCGGCAAACTCCACCAGCCCCTCGGACTCCAGATGGCGCAAGGCTTCACGCACGGATGTCCGGCTGACCCCGAGACGATCGCACAGGTCTCGCTCGACCAGACGATCTCCCGGCAGGAGCTGGAAGTTCATGATCGCGCTGCGCAGTTTGTCCAGCACGATTTCGCGCAGGGTAACGGGGTTGCGATTGACCTTGAAGTTGTCGTCGAGTGGCAGGCGTTTCATCGGGTGTGCTCGGAGTGGGGCTGTCTATGTGAAAAACACGGCCAGAACAAGGACGGTCGCGTTCATGGCGTCAGCCTGAAAACCGGCCGGGCTGACGCATGACCGGGCATGCATCGCCCGGAAGGACGCCGAGTTTATCATGCCGTTGCTCTTGACTACCAAGAACCCCGTCTCATGCAAAAGGTGGCAGAGCCCCCAGTTTGCCGCGGTAGTAGAGCATCGGCGTCGCAGGTGTCTCGGGCAGGATCAGGTTTTTCACCGCGCCAACGATGATCGCGTGATCGCCGCCGTCATATTCGCGCCACAGTTCGCACTCGATGATCGCCGTTGCCTTGCTCAGTAAAGGGTTGCCGAGGTCGCTCAGGTGCCATTCGATGCCCTTGGTCTTGTCCTTGCCCTTGCTGGCGAACGCATAGGCTTCAGCCTGTTGATCGGCAGAGAGCAGGTGGATGGCGAACTTCTTGCTGTCGCGCAGCACGGGGTAGGTGTCGCTGGCGTAGTTCGGGCAGAACAGCACCAGTGCCGGGTCGATGGACAGTGCACTGAAGGCGCTGGCGGTGATGCCTACCAGACTGCCTTCGGCATCCAGTGTAGTGACGATGGTCACGCCCGAAGGAAAGGACGCCATGACTTCTTTATAAATGCCGGGTTCTATCATTGCCGCCGCCTCACTCAACGCATTACAAAAGGATCAGGCATGGGGGCCTGCGATAGATTGATCCATACCGTTTTCAGTTCGGTATAGGCCAGGACCGAGTCAATGCCGCTTTCCCGGCCATAGCCGCTGTTCTTGAACCCGCCGATGGGGGCCATGGCAGATACGGCTCGATAGGTGTTGACCCAGATGATACCTGAACGGATGTCTCGTGCCAGACGGTGTGCGCGGCCTAGGTCCCGGGTCCAGATACCGGCTGCCAGGCCGAACTGGGAGTCGTTGGCAATCGCCAGGGCTTCGGCCTCATCCTTGAAGCGGATTACCGAAGCGACAGGGCCGAAGACTTCTTCCTGCATGATCTTCATGGAATTGCGGTCGCACTCGAACAGGGTCGGCTCGTAGAACCAGCCTTCGCCTGCCGTTTCGGGCCGCTTGCCACCCAGACGCAGGCGTGCGCCTTCAGCCAGGGCGTCAGCCACCAGGCCTTCGACCACGGCCAGTTGCTGGGCAGTGGCCATCGGGCCCATTTCAGTGGTTTCGTCCTGGGGGTTGCCGATGCGGATGCGGCTGGCGCGTTCGGCCAGACGTTCGACGAACTCGTCGTAGATCTCGTCCTGGACCAGCAGTCGCGAACCGGACACGCAGCTTTGCCCCGATGCGGCATAGATACCGGCGACCGCGCCATTGATGGCGCTGTCCAGATCGGCGTCGGCAAAGATGATATTGGGGGATTTGCCACCCAGTTCCAGCGACAGCTTGGCGAAGTTTTCGGCACTGCTGCGCACCACATGGCGCGCGGTTGCAGCGCCGCCGGTAAAGGCGATCTTGCGCACCAGCGGATGACGGGTCAGCGCCGCGCCGGTACTTGGGCCGTAGCCGGTCACGACATTCACCACGCCCGGTGGAATACCGGCTTCCAGCGCCAGACGCGCCAGTTCCAGAATGGTCGCCGAGGCATGCTCGGAAGGCTTGAGCACGATGGTATTGCCTGCCGCCAGTGCCGGAGCCAGCTTGATGGCGGTCAGATACAGCGGGCTGTTCCAGGGAATGATTCCGGCGACCACGCCCATGGGTTCATGGACCGTATAGGCAAACAGGTCGGGCTTGTCGAGGGGCAGGGTGCCGCCTTCGAGTTTGTCCGCAAGACCGGCCGTGTAGTGGAAAAATTCCGGCAGATAGCTCACCTGACCGCGGGTTTCGCGGATCAGCTTGCCGTTGTCGCGGCTTTCCAGTTGCGCCAGTTGTTCCTTGTTTTCGGCGATCAGGTCGCCCAGCCTGCGCAGCAGCTTGCCCCGTGCCGTGGCTGTCAGACCACGCCAGGCCTTGCCTTCAAAGGCCTTTTGCGCGGCCTGGACGGCGCGTTCCACGTCTGCTTCATCGGCGTCGGGCAACTGCGCCCAGGGTTCGGCCAATGCAGGGTTGAGACTGTCGAAGGTCTTGCCGGAAAGTGCGTCGACCCATTGGCCGTCGATGCACATCTGAAAGCGCGTGAGAGTCATGCAACGATTCCCTTTGCCGGGTTATGTAGAGCTGCCGACTTGTCGAGAAAGTCCAGCAACACCTGATTGACCAGACGCGGCGATTCCACCGGCATCATGTGCCGCTGCTCGGGCAGTATCGCAACTTCTGCACCATGGATACGCATTGCCAGTTGACGGGCCATGTCCGGCGTCGAACCGGGGTCCAGCTCGCCGGTGGCAATCAGCGTCGGTGCGCGAATATCGCCCAGATCGTCGGCGCGGTACATATCCTGTGTGGCGAACAGCTTGTAAGTGGTCAGGTAGCCCTGTGGATCGTTGCTGGCCAGATTCTGGCGGATGGCAGCGATCTGCGCAGGGTTGGCCGCCTGGTATTCCTTGCTGAACCAGCGCGACAAGGCCTCTGCGGCATTGGCGTCAGGTCCGTGTTCGGCTGCCTGGCTGGTGCGTGCGATCACACCGGCACGTTGTTCGGGGGTGCGATTGAACACACTGTTGAGAATGACCATGCCGGACAGGTATTGCGGGAAGTGCAGGGCGAAGGCCCGCGCCACCAGCCCGCCCATCGAGAAACCGATGATCGTGGCCTGAGGCAGACCCAGGTGGTCGAGCAGTTCACGCAGTTGTTCTGCATAACCGGGCAGGCCGGTATCTGGGTCCGGGCGCGGACTCGAACCATGACCCAGCATGTCGTAGGCAATGACTCGGTAATGCGGGGAAAGGCCGACAATCTGGCCGCCCCACATTTCTTTGTTCAGACCCACCCCGTGAATCAACACCACAGGGTGGCCCTGGCCGGTGGCCAGATAACTGGTTCCGGCCGGGGTGCGTTCAGCGGTGAGCTGAATCATGGATCGCTCCTGCGCAGGCATTATTGTTGGGGATGGATGATCACTGGGCCTTCTCGGCAGCCAGTTCTTCCAGATCGATATAACGGTTGCCGATACGCGGATGCAGGCGGCCACCGTTGGCTGCACCCAGTACGACGATGATTTCGTCGGCGCGCGGTGCGTCTTCGATCTGCATTTCCAGGGTGATGTAGTGCGAACGCAGACCTTCGTCATCCTTGTGCATCATCGGGATCTGGATGGAAGTGCCCGGGCCGCCGCGCTTGTTGGTGAAGCTCAGGTAGCTCTTGGCCTTGACCGCTTCACGGTAGTGATTGCCGAAACGCAGGGTGTGAATCACCGCCGAAGCGTGTTCGATCTCGCCCTCGGCGCCGACCACTGCGGCCTTGCCGTAGGCTTCGATCTTGTCTGCACCGCCGATGGCGGCAGTCAGGCGCTTGACCATCAGTTCGCCCAGCTCGGAGCAGTTGGCGCGGATTTCCGGCTTGAGGTCTTCGACAAAACCACGACCGAGCCAAGGGTTCTTGATCACGACAGCCAGGCCGACCATGGTCACTGGTTTGTCGGTCGCCTTGCCGCCTTCGATGAAGGTTTCTTCGGTGTAATTGACGATCTTGCGAATTTCAAAGCTCATGTAGGACTCCCGGATCGAGCACTGTTGTATTTCGTATGATGGTATACCATAAGATTGTGTGTGCAAGTGCTTTATTCGGGCACGCTGTAAAAACCTTCTCCGGTGACCATTCGTCAGTGGTGTCCTGCGGTTCTTTGAACGTTGTCCGGCGGTAGCAGGCCAGATATTTCATGGGCCATGGACGGTTTTCGTCTCCTTCAGCCCACTACAGGAGAAAGAAATGACTGACTACCCAAGACCTCCTTTCCCGCAACAGGCGCAATCGGTGCCTGGTTCGCAAGCGAAGATGGAGCCCTATCCCGACTGTGGCGAGCAGAGCTACCGCGGTTCTGAACGGCTGCAAGACAAGATTGCCCTGATCACAGGTGCCGACAGCGGCATTGGCCGTGCAGTGGCCATTGCCTTTGCACGGGAGGGGGCCGATGTCGCGCTCTCTTACCTTGATGAGCATGAGGATGCTCAGGAAACCGCTCGCTGGGTCGAGCAGGCTGGCAGGCAGTGCCTGTTGCTGCCGGGGGATCTGGCGCAGAAAGAGCACTGCCGCAACATCGTCGAGGAAACGGTTGGACGCTTTGGTCGTATCGATGTGCTGGTCAATAACGCAGCCTTCCAGATGACTCATGAAACCTTCGAGGACATCCCCGATGAGGAATGGGTGAGAACCTTCGATATCAATATCACGGCGATATTTCGTATCTGTCAGGCGGCAGTGCCGCACATGGCTGCGGGCAGTTCGATCATCAACACCAGCTCGGTAAATGCCGACATGCCCAAGCCGACCCTGCTGCCTTATGCCTCCACCAAAGGCGCGATTGCCAATTTTTCCGGCGGTCTGGCGCAATTGCTTGGCGAGCGTGGAATCCGGGTCAACAGTGTCGCGCCGGGACCGATCTGGACACCCCTGATCGTGTCGACCATGACCGACGAAGAAGTCCGCAATTTCGGCAGCCAGACGCCGCTGGGGCGTCCGGGACAGCCTGTCGAGGTGGCACCGATTTATGTGCTGCTGGCTTCCGACCAGTCCAGCTATACCTCCGGTGCGCTGTATAGCGTGACGGGCGGCAAGCCGATTTTGTAGCGAACATTCTGCTTTCGCTGCAATCCCATGCAGTGATGGCCTGTCGATGAGGTACTGACAGGCCGTTGCTGTTTGCCTATGTCATTCATTTTTGACTGTGCCTTGACTCTTGCGGGGATATCCCCGTAAGTTGATCGACTCAGTCATGCATCAACTTCAGGAGAAATGCCATGTATCCCGATGTTCAGCTCTATATCGATGGCCAATGGCGTGCAAGCCGCGATGGGCGCACCTTGCCGGTCATCGATCCTGCCACCGGCCAGTCGCTGGGAACCGTGGCTCACGCCAGCATTCCCGATCTGGATGAAGCCCTGGCGGCAGCTGAACGTGGTTTTGCAACCTGGCGCGCCACTTCGGCCTACGACCGCTACAAGATCATGCAGAAGGCTGCGCAACTGCTGCGCGAGCGTGTCGACAGCATTGCCCGCATCATGACTCAGGAACAGGGTAAGCCGCTGGCCGAAGCGCGTATGGAAACCCAGTCCGCCGCCGATATCATCGACTGGCTGGCCGAGGAGGGGCGTCGTAGCTATGGTCGTCTCGTGCCGTCGCGCAATCCGTCCATCGAGCAGAAGGTGATCAAGGAGCCGGTCGGCCCCGTTGCCGCGTTCACGCCCTGGAACTTTCCGATCAACCAGGTGGTGCGCAAGCTGTCGTCGGCACTGGCCGCCGGTTGCTCGATCATCATCAAGGCCCCGGAAGAAACCCCGGCATCGCCTGCCGAACTGATCCGTGCCTTTGCCGATGCCGGTGTGCCGGCGGGCGTTATCGGTCTGGTGTATGGCGTGCCTGCCGAAATCTCCAATTACCTGATCCCGCATCCGGTGATCCGCAAGGTGACCTTTACCGGCTCCACGCCGGTTGGCAAACAGTTGGCGGCTCTGGCGGGCCAGCATATGAAGCGCGCCACCATGGAGCTGGGCGGTCATGCGCCTGCATTGGTATTCGACGATGCCGACCTTGATCTGGCTGCGCGAGTGCTGTCCACCGCCAAATTCCGCAATGCGGGCCAGGTCTGTGTCTCGCCGACGCGAATTCTGGTGCAGCGCAAGGTATTCGAGGCCTTTACCGAGAAGTTCGTGGGTCTGACCCGCGAGGTCCGGGTCGGCAATGGCCTGGAAGCGGGCATTACCATGGGGCCGGTAGCGAATGAGCGTCGTATTCCGGCGCTGGTGGATCTGATCGAGGATGCCGTGGGTGCCGGTGCGAAACTGGAAACGGGCGGCAAGGCCGTTGAAGGGGCAGGCTATTTCTTCGAGCCGACCGTGTTGAGCGGCCTGACCCGGGAAATGCGCATCATGAACGAAGAACCTTTCGGCCCTGTTGCGTTGCTGGTGCCGTTCGACACAGTGGAAGAGGTGATAGCCGAGTCCAACCGCGTGCCGTTCGGTCTTGCCTCTTATGCCTTCACCACTTCGATGAAGACCGCCCAGGCACTGAGCAATGGTATCGAAGCCGGCATGCTGTCGATCAACCATCAGGGTATCGGCTTGCCGGAAGTCCCGTTTGGCGGGATCAAGGACTCGGGTTACGGCTCCGAAGGCGGTACCGAAGCCATCGAGGCCTACCTCAATACCAAGCTGGTGACGCAGTTCAATTAAGCTGACTCAGTGGGAGCGGATCGGACGGCGCTCCGCTCCCACGCAGTTTTATTCCCGTGCCTGCTGAATGCCGTTCTGCTTCATCACCAGATTCTTCTCCTTCTTGTACTGCAAGGCGACTTCCGGGGCAGGGCCGCTCTGGCCGGTTTCCATCCAGCGGCGCAGGCGGCTGGCATCGGCAAAGTGCGTGTATTTGCCGAAGGCATCGAGAATTACCACTGAAACCGGGCGGTTGGCCATGGTGGTCAACAGCACCAGACAATGGCCTGCCTGATTGGTGAAACCGGTCTTGGTCAGCTTGATGTCCCAGTTGTCCTTGCGCACAAGATGGTCCGTGTTGCTGAAGCCGAGGCTGTAAGTCGGCTTGCGGAAGGTCACGGTCTTTTCCGGGGTGGTGCTCAGCTCGCTGATCAGCGGGTATTTGCGAGCAGCCATGATCAGCTTGGTGAGGTCGCGTGCCGTGGAAACGTTATAGACCGACAGCCCGGTAGGCTCGACATAGGCCGTATGCTTCATGCCCAGCGCCTTGGCCTTGGCGTTCATCGCCAGGATGAAAGCCGGGTAGCCGCCCGGATAACTATGGGCCAGGCTCGCGGCGGCACGGTTTTCCGAAGACATCAGGGTGATCAGCAACATGTCCTTGCGGTTCATTTCGCTGCCCAGCTTGACGCGGGAGAACACGCCTTTCATTTCCGGGGTCTGGGAAATGTTGACCGGAATGACTTCGTCCATCGGCTGCTTGGCATCCAGTACGACCATCGCTGTCATGAGCTTGGTGACCGAAGCGATCGGCACGATAACGTCAGGATTGTGTGAATACAGGACCTTGTCGGTCTGCATATCAATGACCAGTGTGCTGCCGGAAGCCAGATGAAGCTGTGAAGGATCCCGGTTCAGAGCCGCGATTTCGTTTGCAATGGCATGGGTGGAAACTACAGGGCCTGTAAGTGCAAATAAAAGACCCAGAAGTGGCAGACGAATTTTCAAGAACAGGGCTCGCTCGATAAATGTGCAGTTTTGCACGTGGATATAGGAAAAACGCTGCATTTTAGGAGCGGAGTTTGTTCAAAGTCGATGGGGGGAGCAGGACGTTTCGTCAATTAATTCACGAATCGTGGTTTTATTAAGTTGCTGTTAAGTAGGAAAGCCAGGAATTGATGGCGTGCCTTGAATATTCGTGGTGTCGCAGGCCGACACCGATTAGCATCCACGCCATCAATGCTCATCGATTTAAGGAAGCGTGCAATGCTCAAGGGGTTTATCGGCAAGGATTACGTTGTTCTGGTGATCGCTGCATCTCTGGTCGCTGTCGTGCTGCTTGTCACCGGCTTTTTTTCACGACCTGCCGACTGGGCGGGTTGGGTCCAGGCTACGGGGCTGATCGTAGGCATGATGGTGGCGGTGGCCGTGCCGGGTATCCAGCGCAAGCAGGAAGCGGCAGTGGCTCACAAGCAATTGCGTGAACGCGAAACCGGCTATGCCCGCCGTATTCAATACCTGTGCGGCGAGTTGACCGAGCTGCAGGCCAGAACCAGCCTCAATCTCACTCATTTGCGTGCCAGCGACCGGCATCGTCTGAAATACACCTTGCAGGATTATCTGCACCGCCTGTTCGAGTCCCACAAACATGATTTGAATGATGATCGTGTCGTGCTGGCTTATGAGCTGCGTCAGGTGGCCAACGACCTGATCGATGAACTGGACAGCGGTCGTACGGATCGTGTCGTGTTCGTCGCACTGGAGAAACGTCTGCAGAAGCTGGCTCATCGCTGCCAGATCAATGCGGCAATGGCCGAGCGCGTCTGAGGTTTTCCCGGGCCCATAAAAAAGCCCACATCGAAGGATGTGGGCAAGGGGATGTGCGGAGCAATCGCACGAAGCCTGTGAAATCGGGTACTGCACTCAGCCGTTGAGCTTATGGCTTTCCAGCTTCTCGGAGCTGGCCTGGGCTGCAGGCAGAGAGGCGAAAGGGCCGCTGACGGGCTCGCCGTTGTGCATCAGATACCAGCAGGCCAGAAGGCCGCGTTCTCTGAGTGTGGCCGGGACGGCGCTGCCAACTACTGACATGATCTGAACCTTGTTCATGGCTGTCTCCATCAATCGATGGCGCTACTTTACGCAGCCATCGTCTCCGACAGAAATCATCGTTCTCGATAGTGGTCATTGATAATCGCGAGGGTTGCGCGCCTTGACGGGCAACCCCGGTTTGATGACAAAGCAACGAAAAGCCCCGCACTTGGCGGGGCTTTTGTCGGGTTACCAGTGACCGCGTGGTGGGCCATAGTAGACGGGTGGTGGTCCATAACGGCGGTAGTAGCCCGGTGGCGGAGCCGGGTAGCGTTCCACGACCTCATAAACCGGGCGCGGCTGGTAGTAAACCACTGGCGGAGGAGGTGGCGCGTAGTAGACCGGCTGCGGTGGAACATAGACCGGCTGGCGTTCTACATACACTGTCCTGTCATGGCTGGACGAAACTGCAGCTCCAACCACGGCAGCGCCGACGATTGCACCCAGTACGGCTGGCCCACCCCAGCCACGATCAGCGTTGGCCTGGCCTGCCAATGCCAGGGCACCTATAAACAAGGCAATTTTGGGGATATGACGAATCATGACTGTTCCTCGCTCTCAACCCGTTGTCGCGGGCCTGCATTACGCTCAAGCACTGCCACGGGATAACTCTAAGACATCGTAATCGGAGAAATCTGCGAAGCCATTAGGTAAATTTTGTGTAAGGGGGCCGGCGATGTTTGTGTAGCGGATTCATCGTGGGGGCTCGGAGCAGATTCTACGCTGGCTCCGAGGGGTTAATCCAATACCGTTCGGTAGGAAGTAAACGTAATCAGGTAAGCCTTCCCGTTTACTCCAGCCTCGCCAACCGCTCCTCAAGCGCCGCAATCCGCGCTTCCAGTTCATCCAGCCTCTCGTTGGATGCTGATGAGGATGAACGCTCCGGCTGGTTTTGCCGGGCTGCCAGAAGTTCCTGCAGGTCCGCCGGGTCTCCCAACGAATGCATGTAGCGATCTTCGCGCTGGCCGGGCTGGCGTGGCAGCAGGGTTGCCAGACCCCGGACGATGAGGCGATCCAGTTGGTGGACGACCTGTTCGCTGTCTTCGAAGTCGTGCATGCGATTGCTGCGGGTCAGCAGTTCGTTGCTGGTCTGTGGGCCACGCAGCAGTAGCAGGCCGGTCAGGATCATCTGGGCTGGCACCAGTTCCAGGTGCTTGTCGACCTTGTGCTCCCAGCGGTCGGCGCGGCTGCCCATGACCAGGCGAGCGAGGCCCCGGTTTTCCAGGGCGCGCAGGCTTTGGCCGACCTGGCCCTGAGTCAGGTTCATCACCGGATCACGGCTGGTTTTCTGGTTGCAGGCAAGAACCAGCGCATTGAGTGTCAGCGGATAGGTTTCCGGGCTGGTGGCCTGTTTTTCGATCAGGCAGCCGAGAATGCGTACTTCGGTGCTGTTGAGTCGCAGCGCCTCGGTGCTATCGGCTGATTCGGTTGCAGAAGGTTCGGTGGTCATTACGCTTTTTCCCTGAGCGATGGCGGGGTGTCAGCCTATGGGTTGCACTGAATTATTTCCAGTGCGCCGATGATTCGCTGCATGGCACTGAGAAAAGACTCGCCATCTTTCCTCAAGAGCATGTCTATAATTCCTGACTTTCACTTTCAGGATCTGTCATGTCTATTTCCCTGTACGCCGCTTCCGTCCCTGTATTCCAGCAAATGCTCAACGCGCTGAATGACGTTCTGGTCAAGGCCGAGGCCCACGCGACCGAGAAGAAAATCCAGCCTGAAGCCCTGTTGCAGGCGCGTCTGTTCCCGGACATGCTGCCTTTTACCCGTCAGATTCAGATCGCCGTGGATTTCGCCAAGGGCGCTTCGGCTCGTCTGGCTGGCGTCGAGATTCCGAAATACGAAGATAACGAAACCACCTTTGCCGATCTGCAAGCCCTGATCGCCAAGACTCTGGCCTTCATCGCCAGCATCAAGCCGCAAGATGTCGACGGCAAGGAAGGCATTGAGATCGTTCTGCGTCCTGGCACCGACAAGGAAAAGCGCCTCAACGGCCAGGCTTACCTGCTCAGCTATGCCTTGCCGCAGTTCTTTTTCCATGTCACCACGGCCTACGATCTGCTGCGCCACAATGGCGTGGAAATCGGCAAGCGCGATTACATGGGCAAATTCTAGGCTCAGTCGGTAAACAGCTTGTTTCGGGCACTCTCGGTAATGGCGACAATGCCGGGGTGCTTGACCTTGCGTTCGACGGTAATGGCATAGAACGATTCGGTCACCGATTCGGTATGGCCAATGATCTTCACGTCGTATTGACTCTGTACTTCATCGGCGATCACGCTGGGGGCGACGAATACGCCACTGCCGGATTTACCGAAAGCCTTCATCAGGGCGCTGTCGTCGAACTCGCCGATGATCCGTGGCTGGATTTTCTGTTCGGCGAACCAGCGCATCAACCTGCCGCGTACCACGGTGTCCTGCCCGGGAATCAATAGCGGCGCTCCATGCATGCACTGCGGAAAGTCTCCCCACAGACTTTCAGCCACGCCCTGGGTGGCGAAGAAGCTGACGCCGCACTCTCCCAGTTTCTGGTTGTAGCCTTTGATGTCCAGATGTGGTGGCATAGGGCTGTCAGATATCACCATGTCCAGTTTCTGGATCGCCAGGTCAGCCAGCAGGCGTTCGAGCTTGTCTTCACGGCAGGTGATGCGGATCGACTCGTCAAGCTCCATGGTGGGCGCAATCAGTCGATAGACGATGGATTTGGGTACGACATCTGCCACGCCGATGCGAAACAGGATCTGTTGTTCGTCGGGCTGCGAGCGCAGCATGGTTTCCAGTTCATTACCCAACTGGAACATCTGTTCGGCATAAGGCAGTGCCAGGCGACCGGCTTCGGTCAGTTCCAGTTGCCGCCCTACACGGCGGAAGAGATCGACGCCCAGGGTCTCCTCGAACAGGCTGATCTGGCCGCTGATGGTCTGGGGTGTGAGGTTCAATTGTTCGCAGGCACGCACGATGCTGCCGGTTCGGGCCACGACCCAGAAATAGTGAAGTTGGCGGTAGTTGAGCATAAAGATTGCCGATTCGGTAAAACCGAAGTATACACCTTGAAAAATCGAATTTTTCTGATGTTTCCATGTCTCTAGAATGCTTCGCTGACGCCGGACCAAAGGTGATGTCCGGCCTTGCATATCGAGGGAAGCATGATCAAACCCGTTTACGCCGCATTGCTGACATGTTCACTGGTTGTGATGGCTGGCTGTGACCAGGTAGAAACATCGACCAAGCAAATCCTGGACACGGCTGCCAACACAGCCAAACAGGCGATTGACGATACCCATGAAGCTGCAACCAAGGCACTGGAAGATACCCGCAAGGATCTTTCGGTACTTGAACCCAAGAAACAGCCCGAGTCTCCCGAAGAGAAGTCTGGTAAAGAAATCTAACGCTTAACATTGGCTCAAGCAGGACACGATCTATGGAATACCTTTTGGAACTCGTTACAAGTCCCGCAGCCTGGATTGCCTTGGCCACGCTGGTGGTGATGGAAGTCGTGTTGGGTATCGATAACCTGATCTTCATTTCCATTCTGACCAACAAGTTGCCGGAGCATCAGCGCGCCAAGGCTCGTCGCCTGGGTATCAGTGCGGCTCTGATCATGCGTCTGGGCCTGCTCAGTACCGTGGCCTTCATCGTCCAGTTGACCGAGCCTGTACTCGAAGTGTTCGGCCAGGCGTTCTCCTGGAAGGACATGATCCTGATTGCGGGTGGCCTGTTCCTGGTCTGGAAGGCGACCACGGAAATCCATCACAGCATGGACAGCAAGGTCGAAGAGGAAAAGACGATCGGATCCGCTGTCACCCTGAGCATGGGCGCGGCAATCTTCCAGATCCTGCTGCTGGACCTGGTGTTCTCCATCGACAGCATCATCACGGCTGTGGGCATGACCGAACACTTGCCGATCATGATTATCGCTGTGGTGTCTGCCGTGATCGTGATGATGGTGGCTGCCAACCCGTTGGCCAAGTTCATCAATGACAACCCGACGGTGGTCATGCTGGCCCTGGGCTTCCTGATCATGATCGGTATGACGCTGATCGCTGAAGGTTTCGGTGCCCATGTGCCTAAAGGCTACATCTACGCCGCCATGACGTTCTCGGCCGCTGTTGAGATCCTCAACATTCTGGCTCGCAAGGCCAAGCGTAAAAAGGCTGCTGCCGAGCAGGCTGCCAAAGCCTGATCCCCGGATCGGCGAAGCAAAAAAATGGTCGGCCCTGTAACGGGGCCGACCATTTTGCATTTCATGGGCGCTGATCAGTGAGCTGTTGCAGGCTGTCTTTTATCAAGCCGGACCACTGGTGTCGGTCGAACGGCGCGAGGTTGGTGACGACGGGAAATTCTCAGTACTCCCCAAAGCATGGCGCCTGCAACCATCAGCCATGCCACGATCAGCATCACGATTGTCATTTCCAGGCTCATAAGTGCCTCCGTATTTGCCGCTTCTTCTTGCTGTCTGAATAACTGACAGTCTAGTCCCTCACATGTTTCGATTAATTGACGGCTATGACCAATTTGATCTATCCAGTCACTCTGACTGTGTCAGAAGGCTATACCCACGCGCTGTGCCGCTCTATGATCGATGCCCGAGTCGGGTCGCGCGTTACCTGACACCAGTTGAAGTGAGTGAAAATGCTGCCGGTATCTTTCTTGTTCAACGCTGCCAGATCCCGGCGGCCATGGTGGGTGATTGCCCTTGTATTGAGCCTGAGCGCCTGCACCTCGATGGTCACACCACAGATTCAGCGCCTGCCGGATCGGGTGGAACTCAATTCTGTGCCGTTCTTTCGTGGCAACGCTTATCAAAGTGGGCCCGGGGCGTTGGCGGGCATGCTGGCCAACCGTCAGGTGCTGATTACGCCCGGTCTGCTCGATAAACCGCTGCAATTGCCAGGCGGCGAGGGGCGACTCGAAAGCAGCATGCAGAACGTGGCGCGCCAATACGGCTTCATGGTTTACCCGCTCGATGGCGAATTGCACGCCTTGCTGGAGCAGGTTTCGGCGGGTTATCCGGTGATGCTGCGCCTGTCCGACGGTTCGGCCTGGTGGAAAGAGCCCCGGTATGTCGTGTTGGTGGGCTACAACCGCATCAAGCAGACCGTTCTGTTGCAGGCTGGCATGAATCGTCGGCAGTTGATGAGCTTTGGCAGCTTCAACTCTGCCTGGAAGGATGCAGGTAGCTGGGCGATCCTGATTCAGGGGCCGAGACAACTGCCTGCCAATGTGGATCGGCAGCGCTGGCTGAAGGCTGCCAATGAGTTGTCCCAGGCGGGGCAGGAGCAGGCGGCGGGTGAAGCGGTCAAGACGCTGGACCGGCAGGGTGTTAAATAAGTTTGGTCTGAAGGAGTGAAAGCCCCCGACCTGCAGGGGTTTCACTCTGTTCAGCTTCAAAAACCCAGTCTGTCACGCAGGCTGTAATACCAGGCGCCCAGGGCTGTAAGCGGCGTGCGCAGTAACTGGCCGCCGGGGAAGGGGTAGTGGGGCAGGTCGGCGAATGCATCGAAACGCTCGGCCTGACCGCGCAAGGCTTCGGCGAGCACCTTGCCTGCCAGATGGGTGTAGGTCACGCCATGTCCGCTGCAGCCCTGAGAGTAATAGATGTTGTCGCCCAGGCGTCCGACCTGCGGCAAGCGTGACAGGGTCAGCAGGAAGTTGCCGGTCCAGGAGTAATCGATTTTCACGTTCTTGAGCTGCGGGAAGGCCTTGAGCATCTTGGGACGAATGATGGCTTCGATATTGGCCGGATCCCGCGCGCCATACACCACGCCGCCGCCAAAGATCAGGCGCTTGTCGGCACTGAGGCGATAATAGTCCAGCAGGTAATTGCAGTCCTCGACGCAGTAATCCTGAGGCAGCAGGGATTTGGCCAGCTCTTCGCTCAGCGGTTCGGTGGTGATGACCTGAGTGCCGCATGGCATGGATTTGGCTGCCAGCTCCGGCACCAGGTTGCCCAGATAGGCATTGCCGGCCACGATGATGAATCTGGCGCGGACTTTCCCTTGAGCGGTATGCACGACCGGACTGGCCCCGCGCTCGATGCGGATCGCCGCCGACTGTTCATGAATCACGCCGCCCAGCGACTCCACGGCCGCCGCTTCGCCCAACGCCAGGTTCAGCGGATGGATATGGCCGCCGGTCATATCCAGCATGCCGCCGATGTATTGTTCGCAGGCCACGACTTCGCCGATGCGACGCTTGTCCATCAGTTCCAGATGCGTATGTCCGTAGCGCTCCCACAGGCGTTTTTGCGCTTCCAGGTGCGCCATCTGTTTATTGGTCAGGGCTGCGAACACGCCACCGTCCTTCAGGTCGCACTGAATGCCGTAGCGCGAAACCCGGTCACGAATGATCGTCGCGCCCTCGAATGCCATCTGGCCCAGTAACTGCGCCTGTTTTGGACCAACGCTACGCTCGATGACATCGATATCGCGGCTGTAGCTGTTGACGATCTGCCCGCCGTTACGACCCGAAGCACCAAAGCCGACCTTTGCGGCCTCGAGTACTGTCACCCTGAAGCCATGCTCAAGCAGGAAGAGGGCGCTGGAAAGGCCGGTATAGCCTGCGCCGATGATGCAGACATCTGTCTCCACTTCACCCTGCAAGGCAGGACGTTCCGGCGCTGGATTGGCTGAGGCTGCATAGTAGGACTGCGGGTAGAGCGTGTTCGCCATCCTGAAGCTCCGTTTAAAATTCTTGACGTGTGCCGTGATCCTACCCCAGTTAAAAAACCTCTGCCAGCCATCCGCTAAAACATATTCGCCCGCGCAGCACCTAAAAGCGTTGCTAATTCATAGGCTTAGCTGAAAAAGTGATTGACAGGCCAGTCAATATCCGTAGAATGCGCTCCCACAGCAGGCACGTAGCTCAGTTGGTTAGAGCACCACCTTGACATGGTGGGGGTCGTTGGTTCGAGTCCAATCGCGCCTACCAGACAAAATCCGCTCTGCTGGGCGGTAGAGAAGGGCGATCCGAAAGGGTCGCCCTTTTTTCGTTCGGCTGACAGAAGCCGCGTGACGATCACGATTCAGTCTGCCGACCTGTTATTGCACCGCAACCTCATGACTACAGTCGAATTACAAGATGGAGGGTGCTCTCATTCTGGATGTTGTAATCGCTCAAGGCCTTTTGGTCTTCAAGCAGTTTTCCGGAAAAGATGAGCCTTTGTTCCGTAGCAGGAATGCCATACCTGTTCTCGAGATTGTCTTTCACATTCCTGATCGTATCCGACGGTTCTACTTCCAGATCCAGGTTTTCTCCGGTCAGTTTCTTCACATAAATAATCATTTCGTCACCTGCGGTCGAAGGGCATAGGTGGCGCGAATGGGCGTGTCTCGATCGTCTTTCGGGTAGATTTCTACAGTTCGCTTGCGCGCCTGAATACAGGTTAAAAGCGAGGTTCAATGACCGAAACTGACAGAAATGCCAGTGCCAGGCGCTTTCGGACCGCTGGCCAGGCCTTCTTTGTCGGGATGCGCTGAGGTGGCTTGATGAGACCCTGGCTGAGTGTGAAGGCAAAAATTCGAATATATCAGTGGGTTAGTGCGAAAAGCCGTTGACACCTCTTTCAATATCCGTAGAATGCGCTCCCACAGCAGGCACGTAGCTCAGTTGGTTAGAGCACCACCTTGACATGGTGGGGGTCGTTGGTTCGAGTCCAATCGCGCCTACCAGACAAAATCCGCTCTGCTGGGCGGTGAAGAAGGGCGATCCGAAAGGGTCGCCCTTTTTGCGTTTTACCGTGTTTGAAACCTGTCCCCTATTTGTTGTTGGGGCGGGCGAAGGACTTGACGATGGATTTGGTCGCTGTGCTGGCCTTGAGGTCGCTGATGTTCGCGGTAGCGAGCCATTTGCAGGCAGAAATCTCGTTCCGGGGCGAGGGTTCGCTGGAGGCCGGGATAATGGTTGTGAAAATGTGATGAATGACCCGGTCCTTTTCATATTCATCCACATACATTAACTCCAGGTTCTCAAGACCCGTTTCTTCACTCAGTTCGCGTACGGCTGCCTGCGCAGGCGTTTCTCCCGCTTCGATCCTGCCGCCGGGCAGTGCCCATTTCGATTTCGGCTTGCGAACGTAAAGGATCTGATCGTCACGCTTGCAGATGACTGTCGCTCGTTCTTTCATTTTTCCACCTTTTAACGTCCAGTCATCCTTGATATCTGCACGACTGCCATGAAACTTGAGATTACTGTTGCAAAAGACTCAAGTCATAAAAATGTAATAAAAATGCAATCAAGCATAATCAGTGCCAGAACGGTTATTGGAAGAATAGTCTGCTGTAACGAAAGAACCCGGCGTATGACCGGGCTCTTGTCGGGTGTCAGGTGCGTTACATGAAGCCGGATACGGGGATGTGCTCCGCCATCTTTCGGTAGGTCTTTTCATCGGTTGCGGCAAGCAGGCTTCTTCCATCCTTGAGCGTAGCCACGAAGGTTATTTCCTTTTCTTCGTTTGCCAGCAGCATGCCTGCTGCAGCGCCTACAGGACCAAGCACCAGAGCGCCTGCAATGCTCTTTCCTATTGCGTCGTCCATTCTCCTGTTGGTGACTTTGCTGGCAACTTCCACTGACTTGATTTCGTCCTGTTTGAAACAGATTCCAGGCCACGGGAAGAGAGGGGTTACAAGCGTAATGGTGCCAGAGCGGTACTCTCCATTACCTTGAAGAAAATCACCCGCTAAAACATTGATCTTAGCCATATGTGTTTCCCCATCGTTTCATCCAATGGCTATTGCGCGCTCCATAAAGGGGCATGTCAACCGACAGGGGGTAAGGAGAAGGGCTTTATGACGAATGGTTTGATGAAGTTTGCAGTTATTTGCAGCAAGATATTTCGGTGATGACACTTGTTAAGCAGAGACTTGAAATCGAGACTTCGGGTTATATGAATTTCGATTGCAGGAGCGGGCTGTCCGACAAGTGGGACAGCCCGCAGATCGGCATCAGGCTGCCGAGGCTTCCTGCTTCAGTGTCGCCATGTCGATCACGAAGCGATATTTCACATCGCCCTTGAGCATGCGCTCGTAGGCTTCGTTGATGTCCTGCATGGCGATGAGTTCGATATCCGAAACGATGCCGTGTTCGGCGCAGAAATCCAGCATTTCCTGGGTTTCCTGAATGCCGCCTATCAGGGAGCCTGCCAGACTGCGACGCTTGAAGATCAGTCCGAACACCGCCGGTGATGGATGGGGCTCGGCTGGCGCGCCCACCAGGGTCATGGTGCCGTCACGCTTGAGCAGTCCAAGGAAGGCGTCGAGATCGTGAGGTGCTGCGACGGTATTGAGGATGAAGTCCAGGCTGTTGGCCTGCGCGGCCATCTCTGCGGCATCCTTGGAAACCACGACTTCATCCGCCCCCAGACGCAGGCCGTCTTCGCGTTTATTGGGCGATGTCGTGAACAGCACCACATGCGCGCCCATGGCATGGGCGATCTTCACGGCCATGTGACCCAGCCCGCCAAGGCCGACAATGCCCACTCGCTTGCCTGGTCCGACTTTCCAGTGATGCAGAGGGGAATAGGTGGTGATGCCCGCACACAGCAGTGGCGCGACAGCGGCCAGATTGTCGCTGTGGGAGATGCGCAGGACGAATTTCTCCTTGACCACGATAGTGTCGGAGTAGCCACCAAAGGTGTTCTCGCCGCCAAAGACCGGGCCGTTATAGGTGCCGGTAAAACCGTTTTCGCAGTACTGTTCTTCACCTTCGGCACAGGAGGCGCAATGCTGACAACTGTCGACCATGCAGCCGACACCCGCCAGGTCTCCCACCTTGAAGTTCTTGACGTCGGCACCCACGGCCGTGACCCGACCGACGATTTCGTGTCCCGGAACCGAAGGGTAAAGCGTGTTGTGCCATTCGTTGCGGGCGGTATGCAGGTCCGAGTGACAGACGCCGCAGTACAGAATGTCTATCTGCACATCGTCGGCCCCGGGAGTGCGGCGTTCGAAACGATAGGGTTTGAGGGTGTCATTCGGTTCTTTTGCGGCGTAACTGTAAGTCTTGACCATTGCGATCACCTTGTGAGGAAGGTTGAAGGAAATAGAAAGCCAGGGTAGCGGACAGGCTTCAAGTATTGCAGCGTGACCCGATTTGACCCGCTCAAGAAGCGGATAGTGCCGAGCGCGCTTCAGCTTTTCTGCCGTGATGAAGCTTTGGTGTACTTCGTAATACGCATTTTCTTGCCTTCAATCACATATCCTGCTTGCCACCCTTGGGCGCTGCCGTCGAAGATAGCCGTAGTGAGTGACAGGATTTGGTGTTTTTCCATGCAGGTTCCCCCTTTGTCCCCGGCCTTGTATCAGCCCTCTGATGATTCCTGGGCCGCATTGCCTGTGCCTTCCAATGAAGAGTCCATGAAAGCCTTGCTGCGTGAGGCACGCAACAGCATGCCCGATGTGGCCTGGGCGGCCTACGGTGCCGGGACGCACAAGCGCCTGCTGGGGAGTGGATCCGTACCGGCCGATTGGCCGGGCGAGATTCCCTGCGACGGTTTCGATGGCTTCTGCAGCAAGCGACAATTGCATCGCTGGGTTGTGGGGATGGGGGAAACTCCATTGGGCTGGCTGCTGGCGCCCAAGAGCGAATCGGCCAATCCGGCACTGGCCGATCTGGCCTTGCGATTGGGCTATCTGTTGCAGAGTGTCGCGCTGGTAAGGGCGCAGAATACTCAGCGGGTCCTTTATGAAATCAGTTATCTGGCCAGTTCGACACGGGACCGCAGCACTTTCCTCAAAGGCATCCATAAACAACTGGCGACGTTGATCGATGCGGAAAACTTCTACCTGGCGCTGTACGACGGTCAGCGAGACAAGATCACTTATCCGTATTACATCGACGTAGCCGATCACGAGGCGATGGAGCCGGAAAGCTTCGAGTATCTCGACCGTTCACGGCTGTCCATGACGGGCCATGTACTGTCCACCGGCCAGCCGATGTTCGTCGATGCCGCGGCGATCAGGCAGGCCCAGGCCCAAGGGCGATTCTTCTGTGAGGGACGTCATCCCGAGTTCTGGATGGGCGCACCGCTGAAGAAGGCATCCGACGAAGTCTTCGGCATGCTGGCCATGCAGGTATATGACGTCTCGCGCATCTACAGTGTCGAAGACCGTGCGCTGTTTCTGGTGGTTGCCCGGCATGTGGCGATGGCTCTGGACCGGATTCTGCACCGGGCCGACCTTGAGCATACCGTGCTGCTGCGCACCCAGCAGTTGTCGGCTGCCAACGATGCCCTCAGGCAGGAAGTGGCCGATCGCGAACGTGCGGAGCATCTGCAGAGTGCGTTGTTCCAGATTACCGAGCTGTCCAGTCAGCCAGGTGACATGGCAGAGCTGTTCCATAGCCTGCACATGATCGTCGGCGAGTTGCTGGTGGCCTACAACTTCTATATTGCTCTGTACGACAGCTCTACCGGAGAAGTGACATTCCCCTATTACAGCGATGAGCGACTGACAACACCGCCCCGGTCACGGCGCGGCCAGCGTGGCTTTACCGAGTATGTCATCCGCCAGCGCCGTCCTTGCCTGATCGACCGTGAAGATGCCTGCAGGCTGGAAAGGGAAGGCGAGATCGAGATTCAGAATGACTCCAATCGATCCTCATCCTGGCTGGGCATACCGCTTTTCGAGGGGGATGATGTCCGGGGCGTGCTGGCAATACAGAGTTATTCGCAGAATGTGAGTTACACACTTCGGGATCAGGAACTGCTGACCTTCGTCTCCCGGCATATCGATACGGCTCTGTCCCGGCGAAGTGCTGCCGAAGCGATCCACACCGCCAATCTGCGTCTGGAAGCGCGGGTTCAGGACAGGACCCGCGAACTGGATCTGGTCAATGCCCGGCTCCAGCATGAAAATTCCCATGACTCGCTGACCGGACTGCCGAATCGCAGTCAGTTGCAGCAGAGCCTGAAGGAAGCCTGGCAGGCTTTCTGTGGTCGTGACCAGCAATTGGTGGTCATGTTCATTGACCTGGATCGTTTCAAGGTGGTCAACGACAGCCTCGGTCACCACTTTGGCGATATCCTGCTGGTTCAGGCGGCAGCCCGGCTGCGCAGTTGTATTCGTGATGGTGATCTATTGGCGCGCCTGGGGGGCGACGAGTTTGCGATCCTGGGGATCGGGGCACCGCTGGCTGTCGGGGTCGGCATTGCCGAGCGCATCCTTGAAGCCTTCGATCTGCCGTTCTTTATCAGCGGTCAGGCTGTCTTTTCATCCTGCAGTATCGGCGTGGTCGGTGCTGATCGGCAGTTTCATCAGGAGCCCGCCGAGTTGCTGCGCGATGCCGATACGGCAATGTACCGGGCCAAGAATGGCGGGCGTGACAGCTTTGTGGTGTTCAATCAGGAGTTGCGCCGCGAGGTTTCCGATCAGGTCGAACGCGAAGGCGCATTGCGCAAGGCGCTCAAGCGGACCAACGAACTGATTCCGTATTTTCAGCCGATCATCTGCGTCAATACCGGCAAGCTGCTGGCTCTTGAAGCCTTGATCCGCTGGCGTCAGCCCGATGGCCGGGTCATCGCTCCCGGCAGTTTTCTGCCGGCTCTGGAAGGCTTGCGGCTTATCGGGCGGCTGGACATTTACATGTTGCAGCGCGTCATTGCCATTCTGGCCGACCCGGCCAATGCCCACTGGCCGCCGGTGCATGTCAACTGTTCCAGCTACAGCATCACTCGCCCCGAATTTGCCGGTGAGGTCCTGACCCTGTTGACGGAGTACGGCGTTGCGCCTTCACGCCTGTGTCTGGAACTCACCGAGGGCGCGCTGGTGGCCGATCCCGAGCAGGCCCGTCAGTCCATGAAGCGGCTGGCCGATCAGGGCATGTCGGTGGTACTGGACGATTTCGGTGCGGGGTTCTCCTCGCTCAGCTATGTGCACCAGTATCACTTCAGCGGCCTGAAGATCGATAAATCCTTTGTTCTCGAACTGACCACCAGTGCCAGAAGCCGGGCGATCGTGCGCGCCATCGTGCGGATGGCCGAATCTCTGGACCTGACCGTGGTGGCCGAGGGTGTCGAAGATCACGCCACTCTGGAATTGTTGCGCGGGATGGGGGCTGGTCAGGCGCAGGGCTATCATTTCGCGATGCCGTTGCCTCTGGAGCAGCTCGACCTGAGCAAGAATATCGAGTTGGGCCTGCACTGGACCCAGACCGGCAATGACTTGCCATGAACGGCATAGTCTCTCCGTTTCCTCCGGCGGGGCTGGTCGAAATGCATTTTCAAAGTCTTTCAAAATCAACTGGTTATGTTTTTAAAAGACGACTGGCACCGGTTTTGCTGCGAAAGGGGCGCACCCACCGCAGGAGGTGAAAGATGATTATCAACAACGGCACGCTCGAAGGTCTGGTTTCCAGATTTGTCGGGCGCAAGACAGTGGATGAGGTTTCCCAGAACTCATTCAGTACTGTTGCGGCTGCTGAGAGTCTGGTTCCGGCTGTCACTCCGGTGACCGCCAGGGCGGACAGTTCCGCGTCCCAGGACAGTACCAAGAGCAACAATGGCTATGACGAATCCTTTGCCCGGATGATGTTCAACATCAAGACCCTGGCCGAGAAAACCCTGTCCGAGAAAACCGCTGACAGCGATAACGGCCTGATCGCCTCGAACGGTTCGGGCAGTACGATCAATACCGGTACATCGACCAGCTCGATTCAGCAGGAATTCATGGATTACATGAAACAGACTGCCGAAGAGAAAATGCGTGAAAAACTCACCGGTGTCAGCAAGGCCGAATACGAAGCCATGAGCCCTGAAGAGAAGCTGGCCGTGGACAAGAAAGTCCAGGAAGCCCTCAAGGAACATCAGACGGCTGCTGTCGATGACATCAATGCGAGAATCAATGGCATCAAGGCCGGGATGCTTGCTTAAAGGCTGGTATCGTCAATCCTGATGTTTGATCGTTATCTTGTGATAGGCAGCTTGCTGGCGAACAGTCGCCAGCAAGCTGCCTATCACAGGTTGAAATGCGCCCATCTATTATTCCAGCTGATGCCGATACGGCAGATCCGGTCCCACCCTGGTACAGGTCAGCGCCGCCGCCCTGACGGCAAAGCCGAGCATTTCATCCAGGGTTTCCCGTGACAGGGATTCAAGGCCTTGCGGGGTATCCAGCTGACGCTCGCTGAGGAACGTCAGCAACGCTGCCTGGAAGGTATCTCCTGCACCCACCGTGTCCACGGTTTTGACGCTTTGCGCCGCCACCGACCAGTTCCCGTGTTGCCGGCTAAAAATGCTGGCACCTTCCGCGCCCCGGGTCAGCACCACAAACTGGCAGCGCTTGTTCAGCCACTCCTGGGCAATGCTCTGCGGGTCGCTGTCCGGGTAGAGCAGATGCAGGTCTTCGTCGCTGACCTTGATGATATGTGCGTGCGCGGCAAAGGCCTCGATCCGGGCGCGCCAGCGTTCTATATCCGGCTCCGGGTTGAGTCGCACGTTGGGGTCTAGAGTAATCAGGCGATTATTGCTTTCCCGGGCAACCAGAGTCAGAAGGGTATCGGCAATCGGCTGCACGACCAGCGAAAACGAGCCGACATGAATGCCGCGCACCTTTTCATCCAGGGCAGGCAGGTGCTCCAACTGCAACTGCCGGTCGGCACAACCTTCGCCGCGAAAACTGTAGGTGGGCGAACCGTCGGCACCGACCGCCACCATGGCCAGTGTCGTAGGCGCTTCAAAGTCGATCAGATAGCCGGGGTTGACCGCCTCCTGATCCAGCACGGCGCGCAGGCGACGGCCCAGGTAGTCGGTGGACAGGCCGGCGAAAAAAGCGGCCTCGACCCCAAGGCGGCGCAGACCTATCGCCACGTTGAAAGGTGAACCACCGGCAACGGCTTCAAGACCCAGTCTGTTGAGCGAACCGTTGTCGTCCGCTCGGGTGAAAATATCGAAAAGAGCTTCGCCGCAGACAAGAAACATAAGTGCTCCGTGAAATGGCAGGGATCAGACTGCCCGCAATTGATCCTGATAACGTGCGTGGACATGCTCGTAAGCAGCCACATTTTTTGCGACAGGGTAGGTTTCGCTGTCGGGGTCGAGTCTGACGCAGCGTTCGCAAAGTGTTTGCAGATCCGTTGCCTGTCCATTCTCGCCAGCCCAGCACCAGGCCGCCTGGATGGCTGCACCCAGGGCCGCTGCTTCGGCGTATTCGGTGCAAATGACTGGAGTATCCATGATGTCGGCAATCATCTGTCGCCAGATGGCGCTTTTCGAGCCGCCGCCGATCAAACGGATGGTCTGGCTCTTGATGCCACTGGCCCTCAGCAGGTCCAGCCCGTAGCGTAACCCGAGGCTGGTGCCTTCAACCACGGCACGACACAGATTGGCCCGGGTCAGATTGGTGCTGTTCAGACCCAGGATGCTGCCGGTCGCATCGGGCAGGGCGGGGACTCGTTCACCGTTGAGAAACGGCAGCATGAGTACACCTTCCGCTCCGATGGGTGCCTGGGCGACTGCCTGATTGAAACCGTCGATATCCAGCGAGAACAACTCGCGAACGGCACTGGTGGCATTGGTCAGGTTCATGGTGCAGATCAGTGGCAGCCAGCCATCGGATGAAGAGCAGAAGGTTGCCACCGATGCCTGTTCGCTGACCTGAGGCTGATCGGCGAAGGCGTACACGGTACCTGATGAGCCGAGACTCATGGTGATCAGGCCCGGCTTGATATTGCCGGTACCGATGGCCCCCATCATATTGTCGCCCCCACCGCTGGATACCACCGCGTCCGGGTTCAGGCCCAGCAGGCTGGCGATTTCGCCTCGAATCGTGCCGACCTTGTGCTGTGCCGGCAGCAATTCCGGGAGCGCGTTGCCCAGACGGCCAGTCGGGTCTATATGCGCCAGCAGCGGCAGATCCCATTCCCGGGTGCGCACATTGAAGTAGCCGGTCCCCGACGCATCGCCATAGTCCGTGCAGCAACGCCCGGTCAGCCAGTAGTTGAGGTAATCGTGAGGCAACAGGATTTTGTCGATGCGTTCGAACAGTTCCGGGTGCTGCTCCTTGGTCCACAGCAGCTTGGAAACCGTATAGCCCGGCGCTATGACCAGTCCCAGACGTTGCAGCGAGCCTTGCTCGCCACCCAGATAATCCAGCAGGCGCTGGTTCTCGGGAGTGGTTTCGGTGTCGCACCATAATTTGGCCGGGCGCAGCACCTGGCCCTGGGCGTCCAGCAGCACCAGACCATGCTGCTGGCCGGAAACACCGATGCCTTTGATCTGCAGGCCCGAAATGCCGGCCTTGGTCAGAGCGCTGCGGGTTGCCTGTTCCAGCGCGTCCAGCCACTGCTGCACATCCTGTTCGCGTCGGCCGTGGGCGTTGCTGATCAGGCTGTGCGGGGCAGAGCCCTCGCCCAGCACCCGACCGCTATCCGCATCCAGAACGATGGCTTTGGTACCTTGGGTCCCGCAATCGATTCCAAGAAACATGGTTGCCTCTCAAAGGCCGTTGGCCAGGATTTTTTCCAGTGTGCCGCTGACTCCCAGATCCCGCAGGTTATTGACGTTCTGCTCGAAAGCGGCGACGAATTCGGCAGAGCGGGGGATTGCCAGGCCAAAGATTTCTTCCACGCCCAGTAACCGCTGGGTCAGCAACGCATCGTCGGCCACCAGCGCCTGACAGAAGTCAGCCCGTGGGTCGGGAATCTTGTAGGTCGTGCCGTTTTCGTCCACGCCCTTGAGATACAAGGCCCAGGCCGCTACCACCAGTGAGGCGCGCTGCAGATTGCCCTGATCGACAATCAGCCGGTTGATGGTCGGGATGGTGAACTTGGGGAATTTCGAGGAGCCATCCGAACACACGCGCTCCAGTTGGTCGGCAATCGCCTGATTGGAGAAACGCTCGATCAGGGTGTCCTTGTAGCCTTCCAGATCGATGCCCGGTACAGAGGCCAGTTGCGGGGTGACATCCAGATCCATGTAGGTGCGGATATAACGCACGAACAGCGGGTCGTTCATGGTTTCGTGAACGAAGCGATAGCCTTTCAGAAAGCCCAGATAGGTCAGGGCCAGATGGCTGCCGTTGAGCAGCTTGATTTTCATCTCTTCGTAAGGTGTCACGTCGTCGGTGAACTGCACGCCGACCTTTTCCCAGGCCGGGCGGCCATTGACGAACTTGTCTTCCAGTACCCATTGCACAAAAGGCTCGCACACCACCGGCCAGGCGTCGTCGATATGCTTTTCATCGGCCAGTTTCAGGCGATGTGCCGAACTGGTCATGGGCGTGATGCGGTCGACCATGGCGTTGGGGAAGCTCACGTTCTCGGCAATCCAGTCATGCAGATCGGCGTCGCGCAGGGCGGCAAAGGCCAGCAGTGCCTTGCGGGTCACGGCGCCGTTGTGGGGCAGGTTATCGCAGGACATCAGTGTAAAGGCCGGGATGCCTGCCGCACGCCGACGGGCCAGCGCGGCACACAGAAAGCCGAATACCGTGCCCGGGGTATTGGGATGGGCCAGGTCATGTCTGATCTGTGGCAGATGGGCCATGAACTGGCCGTTGCTGTCATCGATGCAGTAGCCGCCTTCGGTGATGGTCAGCGAAACGATGCGGATTTCCGGGCTGGCCAGCTTGTCGATCAGTGCCTGGGGATCTTCTTCGGCCAGCAGCATGCCGCTGATGGAGGCAATGACCCGGGTTTCGGTGTCCGGTGTGTCGCCCAGCTCAAACAGGGTGTAGAGATAGTCCTGACCGGCCAGTGCATCTCGCACGCTTCGGTCTTCGGGGCGCAGGCCTACGCCGCAGATGCTCCAGTCCAGGCCTTCGCCGCTGTTCATCAGTGCATCGGTGTAAAACGCCTGATGCGCCCGGTGAAAGCCGCCGACGCCGATATGGGCGATGCCCTGGCGTGTTTCGCTGGCCGAGTAGGCTGGGCGGGCAATATCGGCGCCCAGTTGTGACAGGTTCTGTTTGTTCAGTTTCATGTCAGAGGCTCTCCAATAAGTCAGGCAGCGACCAGGGCCTTGGCAATCACCAGTCCCTGCTCGTCGAACAGATGGCAATGGTCGCTATCGAGATGCAGGTTCAGGGTTTCGCCATACTGGCTGGCCAGGTCGCCACGGATACGCATGGTCAGGGCCTCGCCCGAGCGGGTGCGGACATGACAATAGGTATCGCTGCCCAGGCGTTCGCTGACATCGGCGGTGACCTGCAACTGACACTCGCCGCTCTGGGCAATATTCAGATGCTCGGGACGGATACCCAGCGTGACCGGAGCGCCGACACTCAAACCTGCGCGACTCACCGGCAAGGTGATACGTGTACCGGCATCCAGTTCGACTTCACACTCATGGCTGTCGACGCGGCTGAGACGCCCCTTGAGAAAGCCCATTTTCGGTGTGCCGAGAAAGCCTGCGACAAACAGGTTGGCCGGGCGGTGATACAGATCCAGCGGCGAGCCGACCTGCTCGACCTTGCCACCATTGAGCACCACCACCTTGTCGGCCAAGGTCATGGCTTCGACCTGATCGTGGGTGACGTAGATCATCGTGGCCTGCAGTTCCTTGTGCAGGCGAGACAACTCCAGCCGGGTCTGCACCCGCAAGGCGGCGTCGAGGTTGGAAAGGGGTTCGTCGAAGAGGAAGATTTTCGGGTTGCGCACGATGGCCCGGCCAATGGCGACCCGTTGACGCTGACCGCCGGAAAGCTGCTTGGGTTTACGTTCCAGCAGCGGTCCCAGTTCCAGGATGCGAGCCGCTTCATCCACCTTCTTCTTGATCTCGGCCTTGTCGCCACCCGCCAGATCCAGGGCAAAGGACAGATTCTTGCCCACGGTCATGTGCGGATACAGGGCGTAGGTCTGGAACACCATGGCCAGGTCGCGCTTGGCCGGAGTGACCTGGGTGATCTCGCGACCATCGAGTTCGATGCTTCCGGAAGTGACTTCTTCCAGTCCGGCAATCAGGCGCAGCAGGGTGGATTTGCCGCAACCCGAGGGGCCGACGAAGACCACGAATTCGCGATCGTTCACATCCAGATCGATGCCTTTGATGATCTGATGGCCGTCGAAGCCTTTTTGCAGATTTCTGATACTGAGATTAGCCATGCTTGACTCCGTTTTTATTCTTGAATTCGGGCTATTTGACGGCGCCGAACGACAGGCCGCGGACCAGTTGCTTCTGGCTGATCCAGCCGAAAATCAGGATCGGTGCGCAGGCCAGGGTCGAGACGGCCGAGAGCTTGGCCCAGAACAATCCTTCGGGGCTTGAGTACGAGGCGATCAGCGCCGTAAGCGGTGCGGCACTGGAGGACGTGAGGTTCAGGGACCAGAACGCCTCGTTCCAGCACAGAATCAGTGACAGCAGCGCCGTCGATGCCAGGCCGCCCTTGCAGATCGGCATCAGCACCCGGAATATCTCCTGGCGGGTGCTGGCACCGTCCAGTCGCGAGGCTTCGAGGATTTCTCCGGGAATGTCCTTGAAGTAGGTGTAAATCATCCAGACCACGATCGGCAGGTTGATCAGCGTGTAGATGATGATCAGTGCGAGGCGTGAATCCAGCAGGCCGAAGGTCTTGGCCAGCAGGTAGATCGGCATCAGCACCCCCACCGGCGGCAGCATCTTGGTGGAGAGCATCCACAGCAGCGTGCTCTTGGTCCGTTTGGTCTCGAAGAACGCCATGGAGTAGGCCGCCGGGATCGCCACCAGCATGCACAGGATCGTGGCGCTGAACGAGATCAGCACCGAGTTCCAGGCAAAGTGGAAGTAATCGCTGCGTTCCTGAATGTGCAGGTAGTTTTCCAGCGTCGGCGTGAAGAGCAGTTGCGGCGGCGTCGCGAAAGCGTCTATCTCGGTCTTGAAGCTGGTCAGCACCATCCAGAAGATCGGGAAGAAGATCAGTGCGGCGATAAGCCAGGACAAGGCCCCGAGCAGCACGCTTTGCAGGCGTCGTGATTGTTTCAGCGTCATCATGGCAAGGCCCTCATGACTTGTCGGTGAGGTTTTTGCCGATCATCCGGATCAGGATGATCGCCGCGATATTGGCAATGACGACCGCAATCAGGCCGCCCGCCGAGGCCATGCCGACATCGAACTGCAGCAATGCCTGGATGTAGATCAGGTAGGCCAGGTTGGTCGAGGCGAAGCCCGGACCGCCATTGGTGGTGGTAAAGATTTCGGCAAACACCGAGAGCAGGAAAATCGTCTCGATCATCACCACCACGGCAATCGGCCGGGCCAGGTGGGGCAGGGTCAGGTGCCAGAAAATCGCAATCGGGCCGGCACCGTCGAGGCGCGCCGCTTCCTTCTGTTCCTGGTCCAGCGACTGCATGGCGGTCATCAGGATCAGGATGGCGAATGGCAGCCACTGCCATGACACGATGATAATGATCGACAGCATCGGGTAATGGGCGAACCAGTCGACGGGCTCTGCACCGAAGAAGCGCCACACGGCGGCCAGTACACCGGAAACCGGATGGAAAATCAGGTTTTTCCAGATCAGGGCGCTGACCGTGGGCATGATGAAGAAGGGCGAGATCAACAACACCCGTACGATGCCGCGGCCAAAGAACTCGCTGGCTTCCAGCAGGGCGGAAATCAGTACGCCGAGAATCACGCTGATCGCCAGCACGCTGCCTACCAGCAGCAAGGTATTTCCGGCACCGGGCAGGAAGCCGCTGTCGGTGACGAAGTAAGTGAAGTTTTCCAGGCCGACGAATTCGTTATCGCCGGGGCTCAACAGGTTGTAGCGAATCAGCGAGAAGTAAATGGTCATGCCCAGCGGCACGATCATCCAGACCAGCAAGAGGGCCACGGAAGGGCTGACCAGAAACCATCCGGGTTTGAATCTGTTGTTTCTGGCCTTGGGGATCTCGCCGGATAAATCCGGACGAGCAGGAGTGGCTGAGGTCTTCATGGGGAACTCCGAACCGGGATTTGCCTGTCAGCGGGAGTCGAGGGGCTGACGCCCCCCGGCTTGAGTCACGAGGTCTACTTTTTCGGGTAGCCGGCTCGTTTCATGTCGCGCTCGGTGGAGTTCTGCGCCATTTTCAAGGCGTTCTCCACTGTCGACTGGCCGATCAGGGCTGCCGAGAACTGCTGGCCGACACTGGTGCCGATGGCCTGGAACTCGGGAATGGTCACCAACTGGATGCCCACGTAAGGCACCGGCTTGAGGGTGGGCGTCTTGGGCGTCACGGCCATCAGGGATTTGAGGGTGATGTCGGCGAATGGCGCGGCTTTCTTGTATTCATCGGTGTAGGTCGATGCACGTGTGCCTGGCGGCACATTGGAAACACCATCTTTCTCGGCAACCAGAGCGGCATATTCCCTGGAGGTTGCCCATTGAGTGAAGGCCTGGGCGTCCTTGGTGTTCTTGGCACTGGTCGGGATCGCCAGAGACCAGGAATACAGCCACGACGAGCCTTTGTCCGTTACCTCATGAGGGGCATAGGTGAAGCCGACATGGTCTGCCACCTTGCTTTGGCTCTTGTCGGTGACAAAGGAGCCCGCCACGCTGGCATCGACCCAGATCGCGCACTTGCCGCTGTTGAACAGGGCCAGGTTTTCGTTGAAACCGTTGCTCGATGCGCCGGGTGGCCCGGACTGTTTCATGGTGTTGACGTAGAAGTCGAGGGCGTTTTTCCATTCCGGTTGATCGAACTGGGGTTTCCATTGTTCATCGAACCAGCGTGCGCCATAGGCATTGGCCACCGTGGTAATCAGTGCCATGTTTTCGCCCCAGCCGGCCTTGCCGCGCAGGCAGATGCCGTATTGCTCCTTGGACTTGTCGGTGAGCTTGCCCGCGAACTCGGCAATCTGGGTCCAGGTCGGACGCTCCGGCATGGTCAGGCCGGCATTCTGGAACAGATCCTTGCGATAGTAGGTAATCGAGCTTTCCGCATAGAACGGCAGGGCGAACAGCTTGCCATCCACCGACAGACCGTCGCGCACGGAAGGGAAGACATCATCGAGCTGGTAGCTGGCAGGCAGGTCTTTCATTTCCTGCAGCCAGCCCTTGGCACCCCAGAGTGAGGCTTCGTACATGCCGATGGTCAGCACATCGAACTGGCCGCCCTTGGTGGCAATGTCGGTGGTCAGGCGCTGGCGCAGGACGTTTTCTTCCAGCACCACCCAGTTGAGCTTGATGTCGGGATGCTGTTCTTCAAAGGTCCTGGAGAGGCGTTGCATGCGGATCATGTCGCTGTTGTTGACCGTGGCGATGGTCACGGTCCCTGCAGCAGCGTTGCCGCCGAACAGGAAACCGGCGCTGAGGACTGAACTGGCAAGCAGGAATTTTGCTGAGGTCTTCATGGGTCACTCCTCTTCCATGCTCGGTGAGCCTGGAGGGTCGGTTATTGTTTTTGTCTCTTCCGGAGATGAGGAAGATGTGGGCTGATTACACCGGCCTTGAAGCGCGATGACAAATCCTGCGCCGCACTTCAACTGATACTTTTTTGCATTCGGCACAGATCTGAAAACCCACTGCAGCCGCCATCGGGCAGGCTGCAATGCAGAATCAGCGTAGACGAGAAGGGTGAAAACAGGACGAATCAGTACAGGTTCTGTTCGGTGAGGCGCTGGACGGCAAGGCGTCGGTAATGGGAGGGCGTCATGCCTTTGAGCTGCTGGAAGCGGCGGTTGAAGTTGGAAATGTTATTGAAACCCGACTCGAAACAGATATCTGTCACGGGCATGTCGCCGTCGGCCAGCAGCTCGCAGGACTTGCTGATGCGCAGGCGATTGACGAATTCCACGAAGCAGCGTCCGGTGGCCTGTTTGAACACCCGGGAAAAGTACGTGGGTTTCATCCCCAGATATTCGGCGACCTCTTCCAGAGGCAGTTCGCGCCCGTAGTGGGCAAAGATATAGTCCACCGCCCGGTTGGTCCGCTCCACACTGTGCTCGTCGGCCATGTGCGACACCGTGGTGCCCGAAAGCAACTGGAAGTCATCGCTGGCAGCCAGCAGTTCCAGCAGGATCAGAAAGTGTCCGAGCCGGGTGATGCCTCGGGAATCGGCGATCTTCTGCATCAGCTTCATGGCCTGGCGGATCGTGCGTTTGCAGCGAAACTCGATGCCGTACTGGGCGCGTTCCAGCAGCGGCGTCAGGCTCTTGAGTTCGGTAAACACCTGATTGCCGCTTTCCAGCAGTTCATCGGTGAAGTTGACCAGCATGTCGCGCTTGGGTACCACTTCGTCTTCCTGGATCTGACTGATCCAGTTGTGCGGCAGGTTCGGGCCGGTGAGGAACAGGCTGCCGGGGTGGAAGTTGCCGATATAGTCGCCGACGAATACCTTTCCGGAGCTGGCGACGATCAGGTGCAGCTCGTATTCCTTGTGGAAGTGCCAGCGCACCAGCGGGCAGGGAAAGCCGTGTTCGCGATAGATGATCGACAGGCCATTATGGTCGTCCATCAACTCGTAGGAAGGGTCTGAGATTCTTGCTGTTCTTGTCATGGGCCCACCGCCTCCAAAGGTACCAGCCTGCTAGGCTTTGCACGACATGTATCTGCGCTCGGTGATGCTGCGTTAAAAACAGGCTCGTGCGCGAGTCCGATCGGAATGCTCATTTACACCAGTAAAGTCGGGCGCGACTCCGACCGTTCCTCGCCTGTTTTTGCCTTGCCTCACCTTCGCTCGAAAACATTTCGTACAGAGCC
>JAAIGF010323344.1_pt1 | contig 47240 bp, 39 predicted proteins | sample 6487441 | NCBI WGS metagenome assembly JAAIGF01 (sample SAMN13974129, study PRJNA590717) | phyllosphere metagenome | biome: pepper field; feature: multiple bacterial spot infested pepper fields; material: pepper leaves; isolation source: leaves from pepper fields | host: Capsicum annuum ...
GAAGTAACTGTTATGGTACTGGAAGTCAGCAGGCGCAACCGCGAGCAGAACCCCTGTCATACCACCGACGATAAACGCCGGAATAAACGCTACTGTCCATAGCATCGGCAGATCGAAACGAATTCGACCACGATACATCGTAAACAGCCAGTTAAAGATTTTAACCCCGGTTGGGATCGCAATCAGCATCGTAGATAGAGCGAAGAAGGCGTTGACGTCCGCACCAGAACCCATGGTGAAGAAGTGATGGGCCCATGTAAAGAAGGAAACGAACGCGATAATCATCATCGCAAATACCATCGAGGTATAACCGAACAGCTTTTTACGAGAGAATACGCTGACGATCTCGGAGAAAATACCGAACGCCGGCAAGATAACGATATATACCTCAGGGTGACCCCACATCCATATCAAGTTGATATACATCATCGGGTTACCGCCACCGTCAAGGGTGAAGAAGTGTCCTCCTCCGAAACGGTCGAGGAACAGCAGTGCCAGTGTAACTGTCAAAATTGGGAATGCAAAAATGATGATTACACAAGTTGCAAATACCGACCATGTGAACATCGGCATTTTCATCATTGTCATGCCTGGTGCACGCATCTTGATGATCGTTACCAGGAAGTTGATACCTGTTGCTAGGGAACCAATACCAGAAATCTGGATACCCCAGATATAGAAGTTTTGTCCTGGTCCAGGGTTAAATTGTAGCTCCGACAACGGTGGGTAACTCAGCCAGCCTGCATCCGGCGAACCGCCGATAACGAAGGACAGGTTGAACAGCATTGCGCCCAGGAAGAACAGCCAGAAGCTGAGGGAGTTCAAATAAGGGAACGCAACGTCACGCGCACCAATTTGTAGAGGTACAACAACGTTAAACAAACCGAACATAAATGGCATCGCCATAAACAGGATCATAACCACGCCGTGCGTTGTGAATACCTGATTATAGTGTTCTGGATGTAGGAACTCAAAGTTCGGAATTGCCAATTGAGTCCGCATCATGAGCGCATCGACGCCGCCGCGGAACATCATAATGATCGCAGCCAGAATGTACATGATACCGATTTTTTTGTGGTCAACCGTAGTCAACCAGTTGCGCCAGAGCCATTTCCACTTTTTGAAATAAGTCAATCCGGCAACGATAGCAATCATGACTAACCCGATGGATACGTCTGCACCGTAAATCAACGGATCGCCAGTAACAAAAAACTCGGATGCAAACTGTTTAAGATTTTCAAGCATCGTTGAGCTCCTTTCATCATCTTTATCCGTGCTTGGCTACAGCCTGCATGGAGGGATATTTTGCTTTGCAAAAATCCTTTTTCACTCTGAACTACAAACATCGGCGGTCGGAAGAAGCTCCTCCGACTCACCGTTTACTCACGCTGGATTCATGCACTGTGCAAGATCCGTTTCATGTTGCTTCAACCGTTTTACTTGCCGTCCATTTGCGTTTCAGGCGTAGTGTGTACCGGTTGACGCTTCTCAGACAGGCCACCTGGTAAATATTGTGTCACCAGTTGTTGGAACAAATTCTCCGGGAATGCCGAAAAATATTGTTTGTCTGCTGTACCTGGAACTGCCAGTGACTGATACGTATCCATCGTCATCGGTTGGGACTCGGTTTTCACCTTGTTGACCCAGCCTTCAAAGTCGGATTCCGTCACTGCATTCACATCAAAGTTCATGTCACCGAAGTGCTCACCACTAAAGTTCGCACCGGAACCATAGTACGTGCCTGTATGATCGGCCTGCAAGTACAGGTTCATCGCCATACCGGACATCGTATAAATCTGTCCACCGAGCTGAGGAATCCAGAAGGAGTTCATCGGAGCATCGGAAGTCAGTTCAAAACGAATTGGTCGGTCTGCAGGAATGGTCAGTGTATTCACAGACGCAATTCCTTCCTCCGGATAGAAAAATGCCCATTTCCAGTCCATCGAAACCGCTTGAATAACAACAGGTTGTTTGTCGGACTTAATGGCTACAGAAGGCTCGAGTGCGTACGTATAACGTACAGTCACAATACCGAGCACAGCAATAACGACGATCGGAATACCCCACCAGATCGACTCCAGCACATTGCTGTGGTTGAAATCTGGATCGTACTTCGCCTTTCTGCCCGGCTTGTCACGGTATCTCCACACAATAACAAAGGTCAGTATGGTTGTTGGTACGATAACGATCGCGGTCAGAATCGTAGAAATGATAATGACATCACGTTGTCCTGCTGCAATCGGTCCTTTCGGGTTAAGAACAGCATAGTTGCTGGAACCAGCAAACAACGCCCAAACCGTCAGAGCCAGCGACAACACCGTCACAACCAGAACAACCCAGAACATAAGGCGCGAACCTGGTTTTTTGCTCATCTTGATCCCCTTTCTCACTTAACGCTCATGACGTTCATAATGTTGAAACCACACATTCCTATGTTAACACTAAGTGTGCTTTTTGCGTATCCATAGAAGGTGTAAATTTCAGTTTTTTTTGGCTTGTTAACAAATCTGTCAATTTATTAGCAGGCAGAAGTGAATGTTTTCACATTATTTAAAGATTAACATATTTTTACTTCGTAAAAAAGCCCCTTTAAGAATAATTCTTAAAGGAGCCTTAATTTTAAAATCCGCTTGGTTAAGCCTTCTGTCAGGGGTGTTCATCCCTTTAGCTATAAGCGATTTCTAGTCGTCCTTAATGCCATCCTTACCTTCGTCACTACGCGCTTGCATAGATCCTAGCCATTTTCCAATCGAATAAATGAAGGCAAATGCAGCCAAACATCCTACACCGATCATCAAGCCAAGATTATTATCGTTGAATGGCTGAAGATTCAGTACAATGAGCAAAATCCCTGCTGCACAACAAAGCCATGCAACAACGGAGAGCATTTTGCTGAGTCCGTATGTGTTTTGTCTCGAGCTTCGTTCACTCGGTCCTCTCGATTTGGTAGCCATGAAGTCCACTCCCCTTTCCTGGATAGTCGTATTGCCACGATGTCTACCTGATCAGTCCATTGATGGGCCCGGCGTACCAGGCAGAAGTACTATACGACCTATTACCACAAAAGAGGGCTTTTGATTCGCTGCAAGCTATTTATATTTTGGCAGGTGCAGATGTCACAGAATCAGCGCGTCTCCATCCAGTTATTTCGGATAACATTTTGATACCAGTAAAAGCTCTCTTTCGGCGTGCGTACCTGAGTACGGAAGTCCACATGAATAAGTCCAAAGCGCATCCGATATCCTTCTGCCCATTCAAAATTATCCATCAATGACCATGCCATATATCCTTTGAGATGAATACCATCATTAAGCACACGATGTACCTGTGCAATATGCTGCTGTAAATAACTGATCCGCATATTGTCCTGTACGATGCCATCCTGCGGGCTGTCATTCATACATGCGCCGTTCTCGGTAATGTAGATGTCGATATTGCCGTACTTTTGCAAATAATGAATCACATCATACAATCCCGTCGAATCAATCGGCCAGCCAATATCCGTCTTGAACAAGCCCATATCAATCGGTTCGCTGTGCAGATAACCTGCGTCGGCATTATAGCGATTCACTGTTGGATGATAGTAGTTAATTCCGATCAGATCAATCGGCTGCGCGATGATCTCCATATCGCCCTCTTGCACAGGTGGCGTAGCTCCAGCTTCCTTGAACCAATTGTATAGCGACTTAGGGTAGCTTCTTTTATATACCGGATCAAGGAACCAATCAGCATACACCTCTATATTACGATTGCAGGCTTCGCGATCTGCGGTGCTTTTACTATAAGGAACCGCCCATGCGACATTCGGCGCGATCCCAATCTGACCCTCAGCCGGACTAATCTCACGAAATAGCTTCACCGCATGACCATGCGCCACAAGCAGATGGTGACCAACATTCAGTGCAATCTGTAGATCCGTATTGCCCGGCGCATGCTTACCTTCCAGATTCGATAGAAAGGCGATACACCAAGGCTCATTAAAAGTCAGCCAGAACTTGATCTTCCCTGCAAATTCACGGAACATCACTTCAGCATATTTTACAAAGGCATCAATCGTACGACGATTCTCCCACCCGCCCACATCCTGCAATGTCTGCGGTAAATCCCAGTGATAGAGTGTACAGAACGGCTCAATCCCCGCTTCCAGCAGCGTGTCTACCAACCGATGATAATAAGCGATTCCTTCCAGATTGATCTCTCCATCTCCATCTGGAATAATACGCGGCCACGCAATCGAAAACCGATACGTGTCGATCCCCAGTTCCTTCATTAAAGCAATATCTTCCTCATAACGATGATAGCTATCACAAGCAATATTCCCATTATGTCCGTCGTACACCTTCCCCGGCGTATGCGCAAACGTATCCCAGATCGACAATCCACGTCCATCTTCCTGATACGCCCCTTCAATTTGATACGAAGCCGTAGCCGTCCCCCAACGAAAATCCTTCGGAAATTGAAAAATAGTCATGATGATGACCTCCTCAAAAGTATGTAGATTGTGAATTTTGTAGCATAACATCGTATACGCTTACATCATAGTGTATCTTTTGCCGGGAGGACAGGCTGTAACTTATGTTTCTGGGTGCGGGAAATTAAGGATTTAAATCTAGAGCGCTGGTAGTTGTAGATGATGCAACTTATATTCTTACTAGATAGTATTCAAAAAAACATTGCAGGACTGAGAAGAACTTTTTTCATTACGGGGATGAACATATGCTGGTATGGTTGTACACCACTCCGGTAAGGAATAAAGGAACGTCCTCAGGTGGAGCAAAGGAATCTACGAATTAGGAGTTAATGTAGATTCCCTTGCTCCAAGCGTGTTTATACAGCCAAACACTAGTAGCGTGTTTATACAGCCAAACACTAGTAGCGTGTTTATACAGCCAAACACTAGTAGTCGTCCTTTTCCCTTATTTCCTTCCCTTCGTTCTGTGCTTGGCGTGACATATTGTGCTCGTGATGTAAGAGATAATATGTAGAGACTATTGTGCAACAGCGTAACGTAACTATATAAGCATGATATCTATTTTGATCTTCAATTCTACTTCTACTTCTACTTCTCAAGAACGACTATAAAAGATTCTTCCTCCTGTAAATTTCTAATTATGATGGTGTCTATATTACTCACTTCAAAAATCATCAACTTCGAAAGGTTTGAATTCGTACTTTTCTATATCGACCTATTAGTTATGCAGGATCTGCCTATTGGTTATGATGATCCGATATGTATATAGAATTCAAATCCTCTGATCCTGATTTAAATCTTTAACTTCATAGTCTAAGTACGCATATTAAAGTACAAATAAGCTATATAGCAACACAGCACACGTATGAACGTAACCTCACGTAGCGTAGGAAAGGAAATAAGGGGAAAGGACGACTTTTGAGCGCAGGAGCTCACATTTCACTCCTACCTCCCAACTCTCTTCCTGCGTGAGACGGGAGTCCGTCCCCTTATTCCTTTCCGGAGTGCTTGATGCTCCACACCGAAGATTTCTACTCATCACAACTCATTACAATTATGTATTCCAAGAACCTACACTTAATAACACCTAGAACCAAAAGAAAAAGGAACGCAACAATGCGCTCCCTTTTCTGCGTATTTAAGTTTGCTTAACTTCATAATTACAACACACGCACATTATACTCGTTCCACTCTCAACTTCATTTGGGTAATTCCCGGGAAATATTATTTCTTCGCCGTAGATTGTCCCCACAGGTCGATCGTGTTTTTAATCAGTTCAGTGTAGCTTGCTTCCATCTTCTTCATCTCGTCCGTACTCAGCTCAGTTACCATTTGATCGTAGACGCTATCAAATTGATCTGGCTTAGCCAGAATTGCTTCTGGAATACGTTTACGAACGATATCCTGTGATTTTTGGTAGGCTACTGTGTAGCTTGGATCATCAGGTGAAGGCAGATTGTAGGCAGCTCCCCATGCTTTGACAGGGAAATCTTCTTTAGCTGGGAACAGATCTTTCCAGGTTGTAGCGCCATATGCCTTAAGCGCATCTTTTTCTGGTTGGCTGTAGCTTGCCAGAATTTGCTCAGGGAAATTCGTTGTATAGTAGTTACCAGATGGGTCTTTCACACTGTCTCCATAGTGAACAGAGAAGTTGTACATGCCGATACCCGTTTCTTTGGTGAAGTTCGTGTTGTCATTCGTTTTGCGTTCTTGAACATCCGCTGGAATGACGCGTTTGCCATCCTTCACTTCATATTGCTTACCTTCAATACCCCAGTTGTTGAGTACCTGTGCTTCATCCGAAGCCATCCAGTCCATGAATTTGATGATACGGATTGGATCTTTGGCAGATGTCGTAATCCCGATACCGTAACCAACCGGTGGACCGATATCCTGGAAAGAGCGATCTTTCGTAGATTCATCCAGCTGTACTGGATAATGTCCATATGTGCGTTCTGCCATGCCAGATGTTTTCAGAGAGTTCTCAGCTTGTTGATAGTCCCAATCCTGGTCGATCAGACCAAGCACACGACCGCTGGCAATTTTGGACAGATACTGGTCATTTTTCTGTGTAAAGGTTTCCGGATCAAGCAGTCCTTCATTATACATATGGTTCAACCAGCGGAAGTATTCTTTTTCCTCTGGACGCTTGTAGTGTAGCTGCGCTTCGTACGTTTCTGGATTGATGTAAAATTCGCCATCATCCGGTGCGCCTGTAGCTAAGAAAGCTGGATTCGTTACTGTGATCATGATTTTCCAATCATCTGCGTTCAATGTCAATGGAATGGTAGGCTGTCCATTGATTGTTGGGTGCTTCGCTTTGTACTCTTTCAGCACATTTTCGAAGTCCTTTACAGTTTTGATCTTCGGATAGCCAAGCTCCTTCATGACTTCGTGTTGTACTTCAAAGCCACCGCCCGCATCGAATTTCGTTTCTCCTACACCTGCGTTAGTTGGAATCACATAGATGGAAGGATCTTCTTTGCTGTATTGCAGACGGGACAGATCGTCACCATATACTTTTTTGATATTTGGACCGTACTTGTTAATCAGGTCAGTAAGGTCGATTAACGCGCCAGCTTCAACCAGCTTCGTAATCGAGCCTTTTGGGAAAATGGTATCTGGATACTCGCCAGAAGCGGTCATCAAGGCTATTTTTTGTGTACCACCGCCGCTCACATCGTACTCGGCATTGATCGTCACATTGGTAGCCTTCGTAATCGCTTGTCCTACATCATCCTTCATATTATTCCAGGTTGGACTCGCATCCGAGCCGAAGAAGGAAATCGTGATAGGTGTAGATACGTCAGATGTTTCGGATTGCGCCGGATCACTGCTGCCTCCGCAGGCGGTTGCTGTTGCAAGCGAGACAACCGACAACGGAATCATGATGCGTTTTAACCATTTACCAGCCATTCAAAAGCCCCCTTTGATTTCAGTGGTTGCACTCCATCTCTATATGCTAAGGCGATGGTATCGCCACATAGCTAACGTTACGGATAAACGGTATTGCTACACTTACATGTGGATAGATCGTAGAGTACGTGTTTATGCTTTAACCGCACCCAGTGTCATACCGCTTACAAAATACTTTTGCAGGAATGGATATACGATCAGGATCGGTACGGTGACGACGATCGTAATCGCCATTCGGATCGACTCTGGTGAGATACTCGCCATTTGTTTGGCCATATCATTCGCATTCACTGCACCGCTCTGCTGTGTACTCTGCTGAAGAACTTTCATCAGCTCATATTGCAGCGTTGTCCATTGCGGCGAGCTTGCATTGTACAGGTACGTATCAAACCAGGCATTCCATTGACCGACAGCCAGGAACAACGCAATCGTTGCAAGTACAGGCTTACACAGTGGCAAAATCACACGCCAGTAGATCGTGAAGTCATTCGCCCCATCCAGCTTAGCAGATTCCTGCAGTGCATAAGGCAAACCATCAATAAAGGAACGGATAATGAACACGTTGAATGCGCTCACAACACCCGGTAATACATATACCCAGAAGCTGTTAATCATGCCCAGGTCACGAATCAGCAGGAACGTCGGAACCAGACCCGCAGTGACATACATCGTCAGTGCCAAGAACACAGAGATGAATCGGCGTGCTTGAAAATCAACTCGGCTCAGTGTAAAAGCGAGCATCGACGCGCTCAGCAGGCCGAGTAATGTACCGACAATCGTCCGTAACACCGAGATTTGCGCACCTTGCAGCAATCCTTGATATTGGAAAATAACCGAGTAGTTCTCCAATGTGAAGGCACGTGGAAGGATATGAATACCGCCACGAACCGTATCTGACGATTCGTTAAGCGAGATAGCCAGTACGTTCAAAAATGGATATAGCGTAACGATCAGTACCAATGACATCAGAATCGTATTACACACATCGAATATTTTATCGCCTCGTGTAGCGTTAAACGCTTTATTAGCCGCCATACCTAGTCTCCCCCTTTGAGATCATTCGTAATCCCGCCTGCCTCTGCTCCATGTTAAGCATTCAAGTGGCAAAGGCATGCCGTACTTTTCCCTGTATGCTACATAATACTTTCCTTGGTCGTTCTCTTGAATATGCCATTCGCCGTGAACAGCAAGATGATACTAATGACCGAGTTGAAAATACTAATGGCTGTACCGTAGGAGTATCGGTTCATTTCCAGCCCGTATTTCAGTGCATACAGATCAAGCACCTGCGAATAATCGCTAACGAGGTTGTTCCCGAGCAAGAACTGCTTCTCAAATCCGATGCTGACCAGATGACCAATCGACATAATTAACAATACGATAATCGTCGTCCGCATCCCGGGCAGTGTAATATGCCACATTTGCCGGAAGCGTCCTGCGCCATCGACCTTGGAGGCTTCATACTGCTCTTGGTCGATACCCGTAATCGCGGCTAGATAGATAATCGTATTCCAGCCCATCTCCTTCCACACATCGGAAGCGGTTACAATTCCCCAGAACCATTGCCCCTGCGCCATAAACTGAATTGGCTGGTCAATAATATGGAGCGATACGAGCAGCTCATTGACAATCCCGCCATCGGTAGAAAGGGACTTCGTTACAATCCCGGCCACAACGACCCAAGATACAAAGTGAGGCAGATACGAAACGGTCTGCACCGTCCGTTTGAAGATCATCCCGCGTACTTCATTCAGCAAAATCGCGAATACAACCGGGAAAATAAATCCGAAGATCAGGCCAAGAAAGCTCATCGCCAGTGTATTACGCAGTGCCAGGTAAAACTGCTGATCCTGAAACAATGCAATAAACTGGTCCAATCCCACCCATTTCTGCTCAAAAAACGAGCGCGCCGGGCGAAACTCCTGAAAAGCCATCAACCATCCCCACAGGGGAACATAACTGAATATAAATGCCCAGATGACAAAAGGAACCGACATGAGATACAGAAACTTTTGCTGCTTAAATACTTTCCAGAAGCCGCCTGTCTTGAGCTGACGGGCGCCGGCACTCTCTTCTCTTTTACGAGAGGAGGCCTGCTTGGTCGTTGAATCCATCGTCTCATCCACCTTCCTTTAATCGGCGCCATCCTTGCCGGATGATGCTGTATACACGTGCCACGCATCTGTGTGGATTACATAATCGAATTATAAAAGAAAGCGCTTACTGTTAATACCTGACAAATTATATATAAAATCATATAAAAATTAGTCATCCCCAGTTGTGCGACTACGATCACTAAAAATAAAGGGCCATTGAATATCCAATTCTCCCTCATTCCTTGGTAGACAACGCAAAAAACCTGCTTTCTTTGAAGAAAGCAAGACGCGATGAGTTGAGCGAAATTATCGGGCATATCAGAATACGGCGAGTCTATGCAAAACTGAACAGATTGAGCTTTCCAAACTGCAACACATGGTGGCTGGGAACCCTACGTAAGTCAATTCTAATATGGATATCTCTTTCTCGATTGCTGAGTTACATATTGGATAACGATGAACTCAAATAGCATCAATCTTAATAAAGCAACATGTACCGCTATGTTATCGTACATATGAGCCGTTGATGTTCTTCGTAGAATATTGTACTCGCAGACTCTATCAAATCATAAGTCACATACGAATCAACTTCTCATACTTTGCATCGTTCTCTTCAAATCTACTACTCACTCATACCGTAGTATCTGTCATTTACTATGGTATTTGAATTCATACTTGAAATTCTGCTTGACTCGCCTTGATCTTTGTAATTGAGCTTGTTTGCTTACTGTGGTTGTCGCCCTTGATCTTAACCTATACGCATGATGAAACCGCACAGAACGTAGGAAAAGAAATAAGGGAAAAGGACGACTACTAGTGTTTGGCATTATAAACACGCTTTTGAGTGTAGGAGTCCACTCTTCCCTCCAACCTCGTACATCCCTTCCTACGCGAGACGGGAGTCCGTTCCCTTATTCTTTTCCGAAGTGGTGTCACCAATCAAGAACATCGACTTATAAAACCATCACTCCTGCCGCTGCTCCACCTGCTCCCGATAAGCCGACGGCGATATCCCCGTGTACTTTTTAAACTTGCTATGAAAATAATCAACATTCGCATATCCCACCATCGAAGCCACCTTGTGTACCTTCATCCCCTGCACCAGCAGCTCCTTCGCATGATCCAGCCGCACCTGATCGAGAAAATGATTAAAAGACTCCCCCGTATACGTTTTGAACATTTTACCCAGATAAGCACTGTTATAGTTGAAGACTTCCGCTAATAGCTCCAGCTTCAGATTATCGCTGTAATGGCGCTGGATGAAGTCGGTCATTTGCTTCATGACGGATTCGTGACTGCCGCCATTAATGGATTGTAGGAGTTGTTCTAGTCCGCCTAGTAACAACTTAATCAGACTGGTTGCCGTGGGTGCTGAATACAGCTCCGGAATGAGTGCAAGACATGCCTGTACAGCTGGGCCAGAACCAGACACACTGCCGGGTAAACGGCTCAGTGCCAAGGAGAGTACATGTGATGACAAGCTTTTCGTATCACGCTCAGCAAGTTCGGCTTGATGGCAGACTGTCATCAATTCGGATAATACACGCTCGGCTGCATCCAGGCTACGGATATCGACGGCGTAATAGAGCCGATCTGCCCATTCGCTTGCCTGCGGCGAGGGCATGGATGCCGCATCGGGCTCAGGAGTATTTGTCGCGGTGGATTTCTGTCCATACACAGTAATGCCAGTCGCGCCAAACCAGAAGCGTTGCTCCAGCAAGTCCAGCGCCTCGGCATAACTATCGTGAATCTGCTCAAGCTCATCGACCACGCTTCCTGCTGAGGCGTACCATATTTCAGATGCTCCAGACTGCTCCAGTAGTCGTTCGCGTAGCTCGATTAGCTCTCTTTCTCCATACATGCGACCCGTGATGACCCCTATATAAGTGCCCGCACGAAAAGCAATATGGCGCTGCTCCATCGTCCACCAGCTATGCAATCGTTCGAGATACGTATTCCAAGCGTCTGGATGATCGCTTGCACCGGCATGATATTCTAGCAGCAACACTTGATAGCATGTCCAATCTAAAGATAGCGCCTGATAAGCACGCTCCTGCTCCTTACCCGAGCTGCTCATCAGCATCTGTTCAACAAGCTCGTGTACAGGTACGGGCTGCTTGTTGAGCGCCCCCTTCTGCTGCTCCTGCTCCAATGACTCATAGACGCGTAGCAGTTCTTGCTCCATTTCCACTTCATCTACTGGTTTGAGCAAATAACCATCCACACCATATCCAAGCGCACGCCGTGCATATTCAAAGTCCGCATGTCCGCTCAAAATCAGCACATGCATCCGGCTATGATTCCGCCGCAGTTGCTCGATCACTTCTAGCCCATTCATGCCAGGCATCCGTATATCCATAATCATCAGGTCAGGCTGAATGCGTTCAAACTTTTGTAGGGCTTCTCGACCATTCGCTGCAGCATCCACTACTTCAAATCCGATCCGATCCCAGTCGATAATCGTCTTCAATCCTTCTCTTATCGCTGGCTCATCATCTACAATCATGACCTTAAACATAATGTGCCCCCTTTATATTGAATTAAAATGGAATCTTAAATGAAATTTGTGTGCCCGTATGGAGTGTGCTTGAAATATGCAGTCCATACGCGGAGCCGTAAGATAAGGTAAGACGCTGATGTACATTTTTGAGCCCAATCCGATCGCCCTCGCGGTCGGTTTGCAGCGACTCTCGCACATGCTGAAGACGCTCCGCACTCATACCTACTCCATTATCAATCACATCAATCATCACATCTTGTTCGATACGCAAGGTACGAATGATGATCAACCCGCCACCTTCCTTGCTCTCCATCCCATGTATAATCGCGTTCTCTACAAGAGGTTGGATAATCAAAGGTAGAATCGGTGTTTGTGCAGTCTGTGGATCAAGAAGTAGCTCGAATCCCAGTCGATCGCCAAAGCGGAATTTCTGAATTTCCAAGTACGAACGAACCAGCTCCATTTCACCCTCAATCGTCGTATGCTTATTGCCAATTTCCAGATTGTTACGAATCAGCTTGCCTAACAGACGTACAATGTGGGCAATCTCCTTTTCGCCATTCACATGTGCCTTCATCCGAATAGATTCAAGCGCATTAAATAGAAAATGAGGATTCATCTGGCTTGCTAACATTTTAAAATTAATCTCACGCTGACTGATCTCCAATCGCGTATTGCGTTCATTAGACTCGTATACTTGATCCATCAGCTGCCGGATGCTGAGCACCATATCATTGAATCGACGAGAGAGCTGACCGATCTCATCCATACCCTGTATATTAGAAGAAACTTTCAGATCTCCAGTGCCGAGCTTGTTCATCTGTCTGCTCAGACTCGATAGACGCTTCGTAATCAAGACAGAAATCATCTGCAAAAACACAAGCCCAATGAGCAAAATAGCGACCAGCATCCCCGTCCCAATCAGAATAATTCGATTGGAGTCGCGCACAATACTATTATTCGAAAAGACCGACACAATCTTGAGTCCATTGGCACTACTTTCGGGGATTAACTCGGCAACGACGATATTCGAGAGCTGTCCATTGACCTCATGCTCATAGATTCCTGGTTCAGCTGATGGCTTAATATCAATGTCCACATCCGGGTCATCCAGACGCTTGCCAATCAGATCGGTGTTTTTCGCCGCGACGATATTGCCTCTATCATCAAAGATCATCGTCTCAAATGGCTCTGCGCTGATCAAGGAGTTCAAATACGACTGGCTGAGTTCAATAACCAGCACACCGCTAGTCGTATAATCGGTAAAATTAATCTTACGAACCAGACTCAGCACTTTGGTTGTACTAATCTGGTCATCGCTTCGGTAAAACCAGTTAATGATGCGACTATTCATCGCCGCCTGATACCAATTACTCCCCCGAATATCTGCAGTAACACGCATAAATTCTAGATTATCCTGAATCGTATCGTTCGTGGTATAGAAGCGAATTGCTGATACCTCAGAATACAATCGTTGATACTCGTCGAATTCCTGATAATTGCGATATGCCTCTACCAGATCATATACGCGGTCATAACGGGTATTTACGACATGACTGAGACGGGTATCAAACAACAGCTCGTTGGAGATATTGGTCGGTACCCGTAGCATCGTGGTCATCTGATTTTTGATTCGCTCTACATTCGTCGTGGTTTGCTCGATCGCACTATCCAGTGCATCCTGACGTAAATAATTGACCACAACACCACCAATCACCAGAACGGGCAACATAACGACAAAAATATAGGCAATAATCAGCTTATTTTTAATTTTAATATCGTTAATACGATGGATGAACAACTGCCACATTGGCTTACCGCTCTCCCTCATGAAGCTTGATTTCATCATATATACCGGGAATATACAGCCTATTTTCACACGATCATTCATGTATTACCTACAATTTGAAACGCTTACAAAAGTGTATCTGGAAATATACTGTATCATAACATGCGGTTAAAGAAAAAGACTGTCTGCAAGCGACAGCCTTCTCCAAAAACCTTAAATTTTAAAAAAGTATTAAATTTTTGTCTAAAAAGTTTATAAAACGGTCATAAGCAGCCGATATACTAAGTTAGAATTAAAGTGGCTTAATATATTCGGTGTTTGGTAAACGGAACGGATCTTGCTGATTAATATGATCGTAAAACATCACGCCATTCAGATGATCATATTCGTGCTGAAAAACGATTGCGGAGAATCCTTTGAGCTTCAGCTTGAATGGAACTCCATCCGGTGTATAAGCCTGAACGGTTACCTTCTCGTAACGCGGTACATAGCCTTCTATAGGCTGATCTACAGACAGACATCCTTCGCCATGCTCCAGATAGGTCATCGCAGCCGAGTGGCTGACCAGCTTTGGATTACAGAATACGTACTCCACCTGTCTGTCTTGATCATCCATGAAATAGACAACAAACACTCGCTTACCCCAACCAATCTGATTCGCCGACAGTCCAATTCCAGGCCGCAACCCGTATTTTTCGGCTGCTTGCTCATCCTGCGATTGCTTCAAAAACTCCATCATTCGATTGACGATCGTACGGTCTTCGTCGGATAGGGGAAGCGTGACCGGTTCTGCAACCTGCCGTAGCACAGGATGCCCGTCACGTACAATTTCATCCATAGTAACAAAAGGAAGTGATGATTGATTCAATGTAGCTGATGCCACCTTTTACGTAAAATAGTATTCATTTAAAATCATCATGCATATTGGGCATATTGTTAGTTAATTATAAAAAATGTTCAAATTTACGTCAATGACAGCGGTTTTTTGTCTCAATCTGTCGAATTTGCATTGACGTAATACTGGTAACAAATTACTATATTGTTAAGGAAGTTTTAAGAAACGTTTATGAACATCCATTAAAACTGTTTTTTTCATTTTGGTATCTTACATCATCGTAGTCTACATACTTCATTTGTGATAACCAAATCATTTCCGGTTGCTTTCATTGTACCAATAATTAACTAACAGTTTTATTTATTTTGATTGAGGGGGATTTTACAATTGGAAACATCTGGAGAGCTTTTGAAAAGTTATTTGCTGCTGGTGGATCGCATGCCACGAATCATGGAGCTTCCGACGCTGATGCGTCAGCTCAAATCCAATACAACTGAAATTTTTATCCTCCACTTCCTGCTGAACAATGGCAGTCAATACGGTACGGATATCGTTAAAGCTACGGGTTTGACTACAAGTGCTGTGACTCAGATCTGCGATAAGCTGGAGCAAGAGGAATTGATCGAACGTACGCGTTCTGATCAAGACCGTCGCTATGTGAGCATCTCCATCACGCGCAAAGGTGGACGCGCATTGGATAAAATTTTCGGCATTATGGCAACAAAGCTGGTCGAAAATATTCGCGATTTGAACGATGAGGAAGCAGATGAGTTGTTGCTTCATTTGCGCAGCGTAGAGCAGCTTGTTTTAAAACGTCGTCAATTGGCAATGAAGTAACCCTATATTTATACAAAGAAGCCGGACAAGGAAATACCTTGCCCGGCTTTTTGTTGTGCATCTTATTCGTCGTGCATCAGACAATCTGCTTTGTGCATGATTGCGGTCTTATTTAATATCTGCAAGGTATTCGGATACCTGAGTAGGCGTTTTTGCAAATTTGCTATGCAGGTGAGCGATCTTTTCCCCACCACGGTACACGAGCAAGCTCGGAATACCACGTACTTCATTTTGCTCAGCAAGATCCTGAAACTTCTCAGCATCCATTGCGAAAAAGCGTTTTTCTGGATTTTGGTCGATAATATCTCCCATAAAGCGATCCAGTGTTTTGCAGTCCGGGCACCAGTTCGTATCGAATTTGATAACGGTAAATTCCTGACCGTCGATTAAGTCGCGGTATTGCTCTTCTGTTTGAATACGTTCCATGTCTAGAACTACTCCTCTCCTGCTGGGATTCCAGCTTGGCGTAATTGGGAATATAGTAACCCATCGTCTATCTTACGGCAATGTATCTTAATTTAAAGAAATCTCTTTCTTTATTATCCGCTTTTCATGTGAATTTGGCAAGGTGGGTTTTGCTTTAACCTTTTCCTTTTCAAGCATAAACGTCGATCGCGTCTCTTTTGCTTCATTTCAGCAATCGTACAGTATGACGTGCAAACAGCCAGTCCATCATTTCTGGAAAACGACGATAAAAGGAATCCTCTTCATGATCCTCGCCCTCATGACGTACAAAATACAACTGATCAGGCTGCTCTTGATTGCGAGATAACAGTGTAGCCGCTTCATGGGTTAGCGATTGCATAAAGCGCTGGCGATTCTGCTTGGCTGTGCCTTCGAGCGAGCCGATATCCATATATACCCGCAGTCCAGGGGTGAGCTCCCGCTCTGCCATAAATTCAACAAATCCTTCATACCAGAGTGAAGCCGACATCGCGCCGATCCGTCCAAACACTTCAGGATATACATAGGCTGCAAAAATGGACACTAAGCCACCTAACGACTTACCAATCATTCCCGTACATTCCGGTCTTGGATCGGTATAAAAGTTGCGATCAACCCATGGCTTGATCTGATGGGTCAGCGTGTATAAATACTGACTTGCACGTCCACCAAAATGATCGTAATGTCTACCCGGTTCTAGCTTTTGCGCCGACCAGGGCGTATATTCGTGAGTGCGATCCTGCGGGGTAATGCCGACCATGATGAGCTCCGGCAATGTTCCTGCTGCAAATCTCAACTCCAGATGATAAATATTACCGTTTAATACCGGATCAAACAGATCACCACTATCTTGAACGTATACAACAGGCAGCGGATAGCTTGCATGTTCATAGGAAGGTGGCAAATAAATGAGCATTTCCCGTCCGGCATATCTTTCTACAAACAGTGATCCTTTCATGACGACTCCCCTTCTTCCATCAACATTCATTCTATCATTTGTATGAATCATTTGGTTAGGTTCGTACATAGGTAACGCTGAATCGGTATGTATAGGGTAGTATAGCAAATCCTTGGGCGGATGTCGTGTAGGCGCTTTCCTGTGTTGCACAGTGGATGTATTTTGGGTGTTTTTCTATGTGTAATAAGAGGATTTGAGGTTGTGGAGACTATGCAAAATGATGTTTAGTGGGCAACCACTCCGGTAAGGAATAAGGGAACGTCCTCAGGTGGAGCCCAGGAATCTACGAATGGATAGTCAAATGTAGATTCCTGGGCTCCAAGTGTGTTTATACAGCCAAACACTAGTAGCGTGTTTATACTGCCAAACACTAGTAGTCATCCTTTTCCCTTATTTCCTTGCCTTCGTTCTGTGCTGGGTGTAACATATGCGCGGTAAAAGTCTACTTTTATCTACGATCTAATAGAGCTAGTGAATCTAATATAATGATCAAGATATACAAGAGCGTTAGATTTGTTCCTTCACCATTTCTTGCTGCTTATTACTGTTTATTACTACTTATTACCTCTTGTCAGTTTTATATTGCAGTTTTAAAGTGCATTTTCTTTATCCTGATGTGTATGTACCTTCATTAATGCTCTTTAGAGTGCGCAATTTATATAAAATCTGCATATTTTATTGCTGTAGCTTCATTGGGAAATGGATCTGTGGAATGCTGGTTGCTGGTACGTGTTCGAATAATTATAAAAAAGCGAGGAGTTACCTCACTGCCATTAAAACGTGCAGTTAGGTAACTCTTCGCTTTTATAGTTTGTCTAAGCATGATGCTTAAAACGCATTGTTGATTTCAATAAACTTAGTAAAGTCTATATTCGTAACTGGAGTTATGAGTAGCTACTGCGTTTTCATCAAGTCACTGCGAATCTAGCTAATGACGTTACGCAATATTACTCATGCAGTGCTAGTGCTATTAGATTTTTCGCTCAAATGCTCAGCACTAAGGCAGTCAGTAATCCTAGAGAAGCGATCAAGCCTACGATCGGGCCGCCTTCTTCGTAGGCTTCGGGAGCCATAGTAGAGCAGAGCATAGCGATAATGCCGCCGCCGGCGAAGGCGCCGATGCCTGCTTTGAATTCGCCCGGTAGCATTTCAAGGAATAGGTAGCCTAGCATAGAGACTAAGGCAGAGATGGTGAGGACGGCGAGCCACATCCAGAATATTTTACGACGTGAGAATCCGCTTTTCTGCATGCCGACGGTGCTGGATAAGCCCTCCGGGATATTACTGACGAAGATGGAGACGACGAGTACCCAGCTTACGCCTTGTCCGGTTAGTAGACTGGCGCCGATCATGATGGATTCGGGAATGGCATCCATGACGGTACCTGCGAAGATTCCAAGTCCGCTTTGTCCCTTACCATCTTGTCCTTGTTGATCGGAGGTGTGGCGGTTGGCATTCTGTTGGCTGCTCGAATGACGCTGTACCGCATGATTAGTGCCGTTTCCTTGTGCACCAGAATACTGCTGTGCATGAGGATTAGCGCTTGCTGCCTGGCTCGGCTGTTGTGCTCGTTCCTCGTGTTCTTGTGCTCCTGTGCCTTGATCGCTGGTAGGTGATAAGGCTTGCTTCATTTGGTAGGAACGTTTGCGATTAGCGCCGCCTTTGCTAGATACGTACAGATCGAAGATCGTGTACACAACTGCGCCGACAAGGAATCCAATCGCTGTAGCGGTTATTCCGCCATCATCTACTGCATCTTCGAGCAGTTCAAATGAAGCTGCCCCGATCAATGTACCTGTACCAAATGCCATAATCCAGCCGATGATCTTTTTAGGAATTTTAAAAAAAGCTGCAACGACTGCGCCTAGCAACACAGCGGATCCTGCAATCGCGCCCCACATCAGTGCACCCCACATGGTTTCTGCCTCCCGTCTACAATTCACTCTGTCCACTTATTAACCAGAATTACAGGCGATGTCATTCTTTTTATGTCATTTTATTCGTATCGTATTCTACAGTTCAGTAAACAAGGACGTAGACAACAGCAAAAAAGCTGTCCTCCATCTGAATAGGGAGAACAGCTTTGCTCGAATACAACTCGATGTACGGATCGAGAAGCCCGGTATATGGATCGAGCACTTGTTACCCGATCTTACTTTACAGAATTCTTATCTTACTAGCTAGACTTGTGAGTTTGGCTAGACTAAATCCATATACACCAATCCTGTACACTATACAAATTACAATATACAAATGAACTACATACGCGTACTTCTGAGCATCCGTATAGGGTGTTAACGTGATGAATCAGCGATGCTGTGCATACGTATTGGCTGGGCGCAGAGAGCGAATGAGCGCAACTTCCTGATCGGTTAATGTAGGAAGTTCTCCAGCTGCTACATTGTGGCGTAGCTGCTCGGAGGAGCTCGCACCTGGAATAACCACTCCTGTTGCAGGATGGGCAAGTGAATAGCGGATCGCTAGCTGGGTGAGACTACGCTGTTCATCGCATAGTTGCTCTAGATGATGACGGAGTGCTACCACGTCTTCACCTTCGATCCCTAGATAACCTTTCAGAGCTTTGTCTTCACGTCCATGAGCAAGCGCTCCACTGGCTACCGGGCCGCGTACAATGGCGCTAATGCCATGTTCTGCGAGCAGCGGCAACACTTCTTCTTCAGGACGTCGATCCAAAATGCTATACTGGCTCATCAAGCTAACGATATGCGAGCGCTTCACATATTCGCGAATTACATTCGGACGAATGGATGAAATGCCGTATTGACGAATGATACCTTCACGCTTCAATTGCTCAAATGCTTCGATTGTATCGTCGATCGGATCATCCATCGTACCGCCGTGAAGCTGGTACAGATCAATATAATCGGTTTGTAGACGACGCAGGCTTTCTTTCACTGCCTGCATAATGTAGTCTTTGGATGCATCCCATACTAAGCCATCCTTGCCTGGAATACGGCGATTACCGACCTTGGTAGCGAGTACTACATCGCCACGACGCCCTTGAATCGCCTTACCGACGATTTCCTCGTTACGTCCATCGTCATACAGATCGGCTGTGTCGAGTAAAGTAACGCCGAGTTCTAGCGCTTCATGTATTAATGAGATGGCTTTGGATTCATCGGTACCCAGCGACATACAGCCCAGACCAATCTCACCTACAACCAGATCAGATGCTCCCAATTTGTTTTGTCTCATCATGCTGTACCCCTTTCCTATTCAGCTAGCTGCCTCCACGCTTACTTGTATGTTATATGTGTATTCCAACTGCCTTAACCATACAGGTCAGTTCGAAGGCGCAATAATATGTTTTACCCGTCCTACATCTCCTGACACCAGACGCACCTTAATTCCGTGCGGATGATTCGGCGAGTTAGTCAAAATATCTTTGACTATACCACGAGTCAGTTTGCCTGTTCGCTGATCTTGCTTGAGTACGATATCCACTTCCAGACCGGCGCGAATATTCGCTCTTGTTTGTCCACTCATTATTTGTTCTCCCTTCTATTCCGCTTTACTACTCACGACATTATTCTACCACTTGTTACTAATACAGATGATCAGAGCTTGCTTAGCGATGAAGTTCTGACAAAAAGAGCACCGACGTCCCGGCAGCAAGTAGCCATTGCCGTTTGCTGGACATCGGTGCTTATTCCATTCACTTGAGCTGTGAAGTACGTGCTGTTGTTCCATCACAGGCATCACAGACGATCTCTCAGCTAGTGAAGCCGTACAGCCCTGCTTCCTAACTGAAAATTATCACTTCACACATCACTTATATTTCTTCCAATCCTGCTTGCTGTTTTCTAGCAAATAGGAAAAGTCATTATCCAGCGCTTTTTGCTTCGCACGGCGTTCTTCTTCTGCTTGCTCGCGCTCCTTCTCCTTGCGTTCATGCTCTTGCTCGCGCATCTCATTCGCCTGTGCTTTCAGCTTTTCCAGTACATCTGCGCTAAGCATATCCTTGAGCGTTGCTGGTTTATCCTGCGCTGGTGCTGCTGGACGTGCAGACGCTTTGTTCTTTTTTGCCATCGTGTTCACCCCGCTGATTCATAAGATACGTGATGTCAGCCTACTCGTATGGACTAATATCGCTATACCACTTCCCTTTATTATATCATAACAGGCTCGTATTCCCCTATTCATGTTCATCCATGTCGATCTCGTCTTGCTCTACATAGGGCTGAACCTCAATCGTCCGAATATGCTGCTGCTCCATGCGCGTCACCGTAAAGGCGAATCCATCCTCCACCACCGAGTCTCCTTCACGAATATTGAACTTACGCGACCAGATCCAGCCGCCAATCGTATACGCCTCACCTGCTTCAATATCTGTACCGAGTCGACGGTTCACCTCATGGATCAGCGCCTGCGGCTGAAGCTGGTAATGCTTCTCGCCAAGCTTCGTGATCGTAGGCGTCGGTGGTGGCTCACTATCGGACTTGGATGGAATATCTCCTACAATCTCTTCCAAAATATCCTCCAGCGTTACAATCCCTGCTGTACCGCCATATTCATCCAATAGCACCGCCATATGAATATTGTCCTTTTGCATTCGTCCTAACAGCTCACGGGCAGGTACAGTCTCGATTAATTGCAGTACCGGACGGATAAATGGTGCAATCGCATCCTCTGGCGAATGCTCACCATTCACCACATCTCGCAGCACTTCCTTTACGTTCAGCAAGCCAATAATTTTATCCTTATCACCTTCCAGCGCAACAGGAATTAGACTGAATGGCTCCTCCTTCACAATTTCATAAAATCGTGCCAGATTTGCATCCTGTGCAATATAGATCATTTCGGTGCGTGGCACCATAATCTCACTACCGACCAGTTCGTCAAAATCAAACACATTGTTCAGATAACGATATTCGGTTGGTGTAATGCTACCACTCTTGTATCCTTCAGACAGCGCGAATCGCAGCTCTGCCTCGCTCTGTGCTGCCTCATGCTCTGAGATAGGCTTTACCCCGAACAATCCTGTAATCAGGCGTGAGGAACGACTCAGCACCCAGTTAAACGGATAGGTGATTCGGTAAAACACAATCATCGGCCGAGCAAAGAATAAGGCCATCGGTTCCGCGACCTGAATCGCAAATGACTTCGGCACCAGTTCCCCGATCACCACCTCAAAATAAGTCAGCAGCAGGAATGCCAGAATGAACGACAGGATCGACGTGAGCGCATCTGGAACATGCAGCAGCACAAATAGTGGATGTAGTAGCTCCTCAATCGTCGATTCGCCCAGCCAACCGAGCGCCAGTGAAGTCAGTGTCGTTCCGAGCTGACATGCAGACAGGAATTCATCCAGCTTGCCGATGACCCATTGCACCGCACGCGCATTTTTATTCCCTTCTTCCGCCAATTGATTAATACGGGATACCCGCACTCGAATAATCGAATATTCCGATGCTACAAAAAAGGCAGTGAGCAGGATGAGCAAAATAACTAAAATGACATTTACCGTTTCCATATATACAATCTTCTCCCTTCGATCTCCTTACCTTATGTATATGTTGACTGAGTGTATTCTAGTATATACCCGTATCTTAGCGTTTTTTTACCTTTGTGCGCTGTGCAGTTGCAGAATGTACGTCAAACTTAGCTTCGGATATCTTCTCAAATGTAGTTTCAAACCCATTCTTGATGGAAGTCATGAGTTCTCCAAGCGACTGCCTCTGGTATCTTCTCGATTCCTTTCTATACCTATAAGAACTACACATAAGAAAAAGCCCACTTTACCTTGATAAGTGGGCTTACTAACGAATCTTGCTTATTCTTTTAAACATTCTTTTCATACCAGCATACAAATAATTCACTTGTTCACCAAAAGGCAACGGCGAAAACGAATCGCCGAGGAGTCTCCACGATCATCCTGACCATAGCAAGACAAGTAAGCAGCAACTCGTTTACTCTGCTCTGTCTTGTTTACCACTCCTGCTTGCGTGCAAACATGAGCCAAGCCCCGCCGAGCAGCAATGCCACCGCGACTAACGGCTGTACAAATACAAAGCTCGACAGCATCGAATCAATCGAAAATACGGCAAAAAACAGCAAGGATAGCACGGTTAGTAAATTGATCGGAATCAGTAGCCATTTATTCCGTGTGCCGAACCAGTAAAATTCAAACAACCCAACCGCGACTGCCAAAATAAATCCTGGCCACATTACACTCCATAAGCCGAACATTTGCGCAATCTGACATACCAAGCCACTCACGATCAAAATCCCGCCCGGAATCAGCATCCCGATTCCCCTTCTGCCTACGAGCGAAAAGGTCAACCAGTGTAAAAATAGACCCAGCGGAATAACAAACAACGTCGGCCAAAACACAGCAAAAATCGCTCCCGCATTACCCGAACCGCCCGGATTCAAAAATAAATATACGCCAAGCAGTAGCAGTACCGGTGCCAAGATAGCCCTTCTGATCATCTCAGTTCCTCCTTTGTGATTAGTATTTTGTTCATATGTAAAGCTGTTCGTGATTCGATGTTAGAATGTATAGGTCATGATTCTGGAATTCATTGTAACATATTGCCAGCCGAGTGGCTTCCGCCCCGGGGTAATGCGGTAACCTAGACTTTAGTCGGGGAAGATCATGATTAATCAAAAAACGGCTTCCAGTGCAATACCGGAAGCCGCTCATGATACACTATTCTTTTCAAGTCTTGATTCTCATATTCCACAGTGTCCGCAGATCAAGCCAACATCGCTATTAAAAGAGTAAGCCTGTCGCTCCCTATCTGTCTCTTCTATGCAGCTAACTGTCATTCATTCTCTATCCCGCTAGCTGTCTATCTTCTATCCTGCTGCAGCTTAAACTGCAAACTCACTTGTCGCTTCCGCATCTGAAGGTACAACAGCATCATGCAGCTGTGCTTCAAGCTCATCGGTATAATTCCGTTTTTGCTCGGCAGTCCAGTCCAGACGCTTCGCCATGTACTCAATCACAGGCTGTTTCCATTGCTGTACCCACGCGATGTTAAAGAAGAGCGCCCCTGTACGACGAATGAAGAAGTCGACTGGTTTAGCTGTCATTTCCTCAGCGATCGCATAAGCAATACGCACACGCACATCTGCTGGCAGATTCAGTTCGTTTGCAATTTCATCCTGCTGATTCACCAGTGCGAACAGCTTGCTTACATTCGAACCATAGAATGTCGCCAGATATTCCGCTTGCTCGCGTGTCAGTCCAACATTCACACCTGCGTCCGCATGTTGACGAATAAAGGCTTGCAAGCCTTTCGAACCGCCAACATTACCGCCAGAGATCGCCATATGCTTCGTTTGACAAGGCTTGAATGTTTTACCTGTGTCTTTGCTCAGCAGACTGCTTGCCAGATCGACAACCATCTCTGCCATTTTGCGATATCCAGTCAACTTACCACCTGCAATCGTGATCAGACCGCTATCGGACTGCCAGATTTCATCCTTACGGGAAATTTCAGATGGAGATTTACCATCCTCATGGATCAGAGGACGAACACCTGCCCAGCTGGATTCTACATCATTTACCGTTACATTCACAGTTGGGAACATATAGTTGATCGCATCAATCACATATTGACGGTCTTCAGTTGTCATACGTGGATGAATCGGATCGGCTTTATAGACTGTATCTGTTGTTCCTACATACGTTTTGCCATCACGTGGAATCGCGAATACCATACGTCCATCTGGTGTATCAAAATAGACTGCCTGCTCTAGTGGGAAGCGAGCATGGTCGATCACCAAGTGAATCCCTTTGGTCATTTGCAGGGTTTTGCCTTTTTTCGAGTTGTCGATCTTACGCAGCGTATCTACCCACGGGCCTGCTGCATTGATCACTTTGTGTGCCATAATGCGGTATTCTTTGCCGCTGATGGTATCCTTTACTTTTACGCCTTTGAGTGTGCCATCTTCATAGATGAAGTCCACGGCTTTGGCATAGTTTGCAGCAAGCGCACCGCGCTGTACCGCTTCTTTGATAACTTCGATCGTTAGACGCGCATCGTCTGTACGGTACTCTACATAATAGCCGCCACCTTTAAGGCCATCTTGCTTGATCAGTGGCTCTTTTTGCAGTGTTTCTTGTGAGCTCAGCATTTTACGACGCTCATTGCTTTTTACACCAGCCAGGAAGTCATATACACGCAGACCGATAGAAGTACTGAAGCTACCAAATGTACCGCCCTGGTGGAAGGGGAGTAGCATCCATTCTGGTGTCGTTACATGAGGGCCGTTTTCGTATACGATCGCACGCTCTTTACCCACTTCAGCAACCATTTTCACTTCAAACTGCTTCAGGTAACGCAGACCGCCGTGTACGAGCTTGGTCGAACGACTGGATGTACCTGCTGCAAAGTCTTGCATTTCGATCAGACCTACGTTCATGCCACGTGTTACTGCATCAAGCGCAATACCCGAACCTGTAATACCGCCACCGATTACGAGCACGTCCAATATTTCGCTACTCATCTTTTGCAATTCTTCTGCTCTGCTATACGCCGAAAAGGTAGTCATTATAATTGCCTCCTATATGATTAAGATGGATAACTGCAGGGCGATAATGCCATACAGCTTAATTTGAATAATTTTCCAGATAAAACCGTAAAAAAGAGACCACGAACAATACACTGGATCGGCTGATGCCGCGTGTATGCGTGGTCTCTCAAAGTCTCATGACGGATGTATTAACTTGTTAACGTTATTATAGCACAGTGATGGAAGGGTGCGCAAAGAAATCGTTCAAATTTTATAAAGATTTTGAGTTGTAGTGAAATTAAGAAGCCGCACCTGTCAAACTTTTCACGATAAATTCAAGCTGTGCATCCATCGAGATCGGATCATTAAAGTAGTATGCAATCGGATCAATATTGAATACATGTCCCGCTTTGACCGCAGGTAGTGTTTTCCATAGACTGCTGTTGTATAGTGCAGAGCCGGTTGTGTCGCTATCGCCACCCCATGGTGCGGTGAAGATATAATCGCCAGCAAAGTCAGGTACATTTTCCAGTGAAATGTCCACATAACCCGGACCGTTGTCGATTGCTTCTTTTTGTGTCATCGGTGTGCCCTTCAGACCAAGTTCCTGATAAATGATCTCGCCGCCGCGTCCATAGCTGTCACCCATTACATATACACCTTTGGCAAAAGGCTGGATGATCGAGATCGTTTTGTCGCCTACAGCGGCTTGCACTTTGGGCTTCGCTTCAGCGATCTTGCTTTCCCATGCAGCTGCGAGTTCTTTCGCCTTGTCTTCCGTTCCGGTCATTTTGCCGAACTCCTGCAATTGCTCCTTGTACGTGTACTGACCATACTTGATCGCTACGGTTGGAGCCACCTTTTCATAGTTCGCCAGATTAGCATCGCCATCCCAGACGACGATCAGATCCGGGTTCAGCGCGAGCACTTCCTCTACCTTAGGCGTTGCGCCCAGGTTCGTCACGCCTTCCGTTGTTCCTTTTAACATGGAGCTTGTGAACACATGATCTACCGTTGCAATCGGCTTGAGTCCGAGTGCGACGAAGTATCCATAATAGCTGTCCGCTAATACGACAATGCGCTTCGGATGATTAGGTACATCCACCTCGCCATTAGCTGCTGTATATTTGATCGTTGCTGGAGTAGCTTCTGTGGATGTGGCTGTCTCGCCACTTGTCGATGCTGTAGACGCATTGCCAGATTGCGATGAAGTCTGTGCTTGACCGCAAGCTGCCAATACGCCAATCAGCAATATTGTCATGAAGATCATCATGTATTTACGAACATTATACATACTATAAAAACCGCCTTTTCTGCTTTTATTGATAAAGATTATCATTTTCAATAGACATCGTAGCATATTATATTCCATATTTCACTATGTATTTTCATGGAAATCACTATAGCAACAAGGCTTGTAAAACACGACATAAAACCTGCATCCTACCAGAAAATCGTAGGCATACAGGTTTTATGATGATTTATGCGATTATATCGTACTCAGCCGATATTATTTAAACGCCATTGTAGCATGTACCGCTTTTTGCCAGCCCGCATATAGCTCTTCGCGTTTCTCTTCTGGCATAGATGGGTCAAAGTTATCTACACGATCACTATGCGTCGAAGCGATCTCATCGAGACTCGCCCAGTATCCTACAGCCAGACCCGCCAGATAAGCGGCACCCAGTGCTGTCGTTTCGTTAACCGCTGGACGCTCTACCGGTACGCCCAGGATATCACTCTGGAACTGCATCAAGAAGGCATTTTTCACGGCACCACCATCGACTTTGAGTGTGCCTACCGTTACGCCGCTATCACTTTCCATCGCAGTCAGTACGTCCTTCGTCTGATAAGCGAGTGATTCCAGTGTCGCGCGAATGAAGTGCTCTTTGCTTGTACCGCGTGTCAGACCGAAGGCTGCACCGCGCACATCGCTATCCCAGTATGGGCTACCCAAACCAACAAATGCAGGCACGATATAGACGCCATCTGTCGATTCGACGCGAGTCGCATATTTCTCGCTTTCCGCTGCATCGCGGAACATACGCAGACCATCACGCAGCCACTGAATTGCGGAGCCTGCTACGAAAATACTGCCTTCCAGCGCATAGCTGATCTTGTCACCCACACCGCAAGCGATCGTTGTAATCAGACCATGCTGGGAGCGAATTGGCTCTTCGCCTGTATTCATCAGCATGAAACAGCCTGTACCGTATGTGTTTTTAACCGAGCCTTTTTCATAACAAGCTTGACCGAACAAGGCTGCCTGCTGATCACCTGCTGCACCTGCAATCGGTACATTTTGACCAAAGAAGTGATAATCAACCGTATGTGCGTACACTTCAGACGATGGACGAACTTCCGGCAACAGAGAAGCTGGAATACCCAGGATCTCAAGCAGCTCTTCATCCCATTTCAGATCGAAAATATTGTACATAAGTGTACGGGAAGCATTGGAATAGTCTGTTACGTGCGCTTTACCGCCAGACAGCTTCCAGATCAGCCATGTGTCGATTGTACCGAACATCAGCTCACCGCGCTCTGCACGTTCACGTACACCGTCCACATTGTCGAGAATCCATTTTACTTTGGTACCGGAGAAATAAGGGTCAATCAGCAGACCTGTTTTCTCGCGGAATTTGTCTTCCAGACCTTGAGCTTTTAGTTCGTCACAGATGCTTGCGCTCTGACGGGATTGCCATACCAGTACATTATAGACCGGATCACCTGTTTTGCGATCCCAGATAACGGTCGTTTCACGTTGATTCGTAATACCGATCCCCGCGATTTGAGAAGGCTTCACTTGAGATTCAGACAGACAGGATGCGATAACGGCCAGAATCGAGCTCCAGATCTCATTTGCATTTTGCTCTACATGACCTGGCTTCGGAAAGTATTGCGGAAATTCGCGCTGCGCCATGTAATGTATTTCGCCTTTTTTGTTAAACAGAATTGCGCGAGAGCTTGTTGTTCCTTGATCTAATGCCATAATATATTGTTCCATGAAATAGTTCCTCCTCAAATGGGTTACAGTGTAGTTGGTTAACTGGTGTAGCTAATCGGTATATATAAGGCAATGGGCTTCCGGCTAACAGGACGCTTCAATTTGCAATACCACAATTTGGAGTACAGGACAGGAATAGATCAGACACATTGTATCTTCCAGCGCTGTATCCTTGTATATTCCATCTCGCTTCTATATTTCCTCTATACTTCGCAGCTTATCAGGCTGCAGCATGCTTGGAATCGGAACCCTGAATTTTGCGTCCGTTCCAATAAGCCAGTAACAGGAAGACGATCGTTACGCCGAGAATGACCCACAGCATTGGCGTACTTTGACCGAGGAATACATTTTTGTAAAACAAGCCACCTAACGAGCCGCCAAGTAATGGACCCATGATCGGCACCCAGGCATATTTCCAGTTGGATGGGCCTTTACCCGGAATCGGTAACAGGAAGTGCATCAGACGTGGACCAAAGTCACGTGCCGGGTTGATCGCATAACCGGTTGTACCGCCCAGTGACAATCCGATACTAACGACTAACAGACCAACGATCAACGGATGCAAGCCTTGTGTGAATTGATTCGCTCCCATCGACAACAATACCATCACGAAAATAAATGTACCAATAATCTCACTCAGCATATTGCCTACAGGATGCTTGATCGCTGGTGAGGTGGAGAATACACCCAGCTTGGTTGCTGGATCAGGTGTAACGCCCCAGTGCGGCAAGTATTGCAGATACACAAGCAATGCCCCTGCCATTGCACCGATAATTTGTGCCAAGATATAAGATGGTACCTGACTCCAAGGGAAGTCGCCATTGAATGCCAGTGCGAGCGTAACTGCCGGATTCAAATGGGCTCCACTTACACTACCTACTGCATAAACAGCCATCGCAACGGCAAGACCCCAGCCTGCACCGATAACCATCCAGCCTGAGCTTTCGGAGAACGTTTTCCGCAGTGAAACCCCTGCACAAACACCACCGCCCAGCGCAATCAAAATCATCGTCCCTACAAGTTCAGCTAAAAACGGTGACATCGTATTACCTCCATTCAAGTTTGGAAAATAAATGATTCGACCTTCTGATCTTTGTATTACCTGCTGACTATACAAGATGTGAGTAGCACGTATGATCTAAAACCATGAACTGGTTTATACAGCTACAAAGACGCAAAAGAGCCATCGCAAATCTCCCGCTGATATACAGCAGGCTTTGCGTGGCTCTCCGGTTCTCCGTCACATGTATTAACTTGTGTTCATCATATCGTAACATGTAAGCGGTGTCAACATGATTTTTTTCATGTGTTGATCATGCAAATTGGATTCGGAATGCGATATACTATTTCTTTATTCTGTCGTTATTACGATATTACCTGTCGTGAGACAGGTCATAATTATCGTGGCTTTAGCGCTGCTTATAATGATCGAACAGATGCGAGTTGGACGTCGTAATCGCGGTCGCTCCTGCTTGAAGCGCATGTTCCACTTCATCTACCGTCCGAATCAACCCACCAGCAAATACAGGCACACCTGCCCGCTGTACGACCTCTTTAATCATATGAGGCACGACGCCAGGCAATACCTCGATATAATCAGGCTGCGTTTTTTCCAGCAGTGAATAGCTCTTTTCCAGGGCGATCGTATCCAGCATAAACACACGCTGGATGGCGATAACGCCTTTTTGCTTTACTTTTAAAATGACATTGCCGCGCGTCGAGATAATGCCATAGGGCTTGATCTCCTGACACAGATATTCGGCAGCATATTCATCGTTTTTGAGTCCATGTACCAGATCCGCATGCAAAAACATCTGTTTCCCCGCGCTTTGCGCCGTCCGGTAGATGCTTTTGAGCTGTGCAACATGTGTATCGAGAAACACGCCGTATCGGTACGGACTGTCCAGTAGCTGATCAAATTGCTTCATCGTCTTAATCGCAGGCAAAATCGCCTGTCCTTCGAACATCGTTCATTCCCCCTTTCTTTTATAAACACTTATAGAGATGCCTCTGATTCCGGTTCCCAATCATACTCCATCCGCTTGGCGGTAAGCTTGGCTGCCTCCATGCCATGATAGCGTCCGACCATATGTAGCGACATATGAATGCCTGCCGAAATTCCGCCTGAGGTCACGATCCAGCCCTGATCGACGAACTTCACGCCTCGTTGCACCTCTACAGCTGGATATTGCTCTTCCAGGCGCTTCAAATCCATCCAGTGCGTCGTTGCGCGCAGCCCGTCCAGTAAGCCTGCCTCTGCAAGTAATAGCGCTCCTGTACATACCGAAGCAATCTGTACACCCGCTTCAGCATAGCCCCGAATCCAGTTTAAAATGTCCGGCTTGTAGATCTCGATTTCCTCCGCTCCATATCCACCTGGAATAATAAGCAGATCCAGCTCAGGTAACTGGGCAAAGCTGTATTGCGGCTGTACCTGCAAGCCATTACGCGCACGAATTATCTCCCCATCAGCAGATACCGTATGTACTTGAAACCCCTTCACACCCGGCTCCGCTTCGGCAATCGAAAATACTTCAAACGGCCCGGCAAAATCTAACACCTCCACTTCATTAAATAAAAAAATGCCAACATGATATGGCTTACACATGGATTGTTCCACTTTTGTTCCCCCTTGAATCTGGTCTGTATGAAGTTGGATTAGACTTGTATCCATCCATTTACTTTCTATATATAAACCATGATATAGATCATGCTTATGTAGGTCATGGTGAGATGGTTATTCTTCCTATAACTATACTGCCTTATTCCACAAACCGCTTCTGAAATTTTAAAAATAGATGCTTTTCCAAATTAAAAAGATCATGATATTGAATAAAATATCCATAAAACACATAAAACGGACTACTTTTGTGCATTAAGGACAAAAAACAGAACGATACCCTTCTGATTTTCTAAATTTGAAACGATAGTTATGTCAGGTTTTTTAGTGTAAAATGTTTCTTACTGTTGTTTTCTACGGCACAGTAATAAAGCTTAGAGAGAATCACTATATTGACAGATGAAGGGATACGATCATCATGAATGCAATCGCCAAAACAAGTAAATTCGTCGGAGATACTTTCTCTGTCTGGGTTATTCTATTTGCATTACTTGGCTTCTTATTACCGGAATGGTTCACTGGTTTAAAAGGACAAATATCCTTACTGCTCGGTATCGTTATGTTTGGTATGGGCTTAACCTTATCTTCCGCAGATTTCCGCGAAGTGTTCCGTCGTCCGCTGGACGTTACGCTCGGCGTTGTTGGTCATTATATCATCATGCCGTTACTCGCTTATGGGCTGGCTGTAGGGTTACAGCTTCCTCCCGACATCGCGGTTGGCGTTATTCTCGTCGGTTGCTGCCCTAGTGGAACCGCCTCAAATGTGATGACATTTCTAGCTAAAGGCGATGTCGCACTCGGCGTATCTATCGCCTCGGTTTCCACCTTAATAGCACCGCTTGCCACACCAGCAATGATCTCGCTGCTTGCTGGACAATGGATGCATATCAGTGCGAGTAGCTTGATTCTGGATATTCTAAAAGTTGTGATCATTCCGATCGTGCTTGGCGTGATCGTGAAGGCACTGTTTCGTAAGCAGGCAGAAGCAGCAGTCGTCACGCTCCCCTTTGTATCGACACTTGCGATTGTGCTGATCGTAGCGATTGTCGTGGCGCTTAATAAAACACATATTATCGAATCTGGTCTGCTGATCTTCGCTGTCGTTATTTTGCACAATGGGCTTGGTTATGCGCTTGGCTATGGATTCGCTCGTCTTGTAGGCATGAGCCCGGATAAACGTAAAGCGATTGTATTTGAAACTGGGATGCAGAACTCTGGATTGGGCGCGAGCCTTGCTGCCGCTCATTTCAATCCGCTGGCTGCTGTACCTAGCGCTATCTTCAGTGTATGGCATAATATTTCTGGTTCTCTGCTGGCAACCTGGTTTGCTAGACGTGCGAAGAAGCGAGAGATTGGGCAGTAAGAGTACAATTAGTAGCTACTTTTCAGGAAATGCGCCCTGCATCCTAGAAACGGATACACCATAAACAAAGCGCTGACCCCGTATGAACTCATGCGGGGTCAGCGCTTTGTTTGTAGATTCGATTGGGCGTAGCAGAGCTTAATCAGCCAATTGGGTTTCGCGGCTAGCTTCTTGTTTTTTTCGTTTATTGGCATCATGTAGCAGATCGGACAATGTGAATTTTCGCAAATATTCAATCGCCTGACCTTCTGCATCCTGCATCACACTGCTAAGCGCTTCGCTTAGTGGCGCACAGCCAGCTTTGAACGACTCGCGCCCAGACTGTTCCTCGGTTCGGATAGCTTGATAAATATCTGCCAGTGTTAACGTATCTGCGGGTATACGCAGCGAGTAACCGCCATCTCTTCCTTCGCGTGTATCCACAATACCGTGACTAGCCAGTGTTGCCAAAATACGACGTAAAAATGTCGCATGAGATTGAACCTGTGCGGCGATGATGGAGCTTGATACCGTTCCGCCATTGTGTGCCAAGCCTGCAAGGGCGTGCACAGCAGTATTGAAACGTGCAGGACCGATTGATCTGGCTCTGGATGCAGTCATAACTTTCCCCCTTAGTAGTTCCTCAACTCAGATTTTAGCTCAGCGATTAAGTTAAAGCAATACTAATTTGTACTTTCTATAATTCCTCAAAGAATAGGTTTTCGCACTATTGTATGTAGTTTTGCTTGTTTTCTGCCTTGATCTTGGAAATTTATAAATATAGTTTTACCCTTTTCATGCCAGTTTTTATTTATGTAAAACTTTGGATATGAACTCTGCTAAAAAGGCTCTATTTTGTTAAAAAAGACTGCCCTAGTGAACCCCACAGGGCTCATGACCAGGACAGCTTTTCGTTCTGCACTCCATGTCCACTCCGTGAGCCAATCTAGCACACGAGCTTGTGTAGTACAGCCTTCTTAAGTATGAATTACTTTGCGAATGTATCCGTCAGCACAGGAACAACCTGAGACTTACGGGAAACGACGCCTTTCAGCAGAGCCGTGTTATTGTTCAGCGATACATTGTACGCTTGCTCTACCACGTCCTGACGTTTACCCAGTGCCAGACCTACGGAATCGTTGTTCAGAATATCTGTGACAACGAGCAGGAACAGATCCAGACCTTTTTCGTCGATTACCGCCTGGATGGATTGCTCCAGTTCCGTTTGCTGGGACAGTACATCGTTGATTTCAACGGTATTCACCTGTGCGATTTCAACTTTAGCATCGCCCATTTGGAATTCCTTTGCATCCAGCGAGATCAGCTGGCTTGCTGTTTTGCCGCTCAGGTCTGCACCGGCTTTGAGCATATCGAGACCGTAGGTTTGTGGATCTACGCCTGCGATTGCAGCCAGCTCGTTCGCAGCAGCTACGTCTTGATCTGTGCATGTTGGAGACTTGAATAGCAAGGAATCGGAAATGATTGCGGACAGCATCAGTCCAGCGATTTCTTTGCTAATCGCTACGCCGTTTTCTTTGTACAGCTTGTTGAGGATCGTCGCTGTGCAGCCCACTGGCTCTGCACGATAGTACAGTGGCGCGCTCGTCTCAAAATTAGCAATACGATGGTGGTCGATAACTTCAGTTACCGTCACCTGGTCAATATCATCAGCACTTTGCTGGCGTTCATTGTGATCGACGAGGATAACTTCCTTCACTTCGCTCACTTTGTCGACCAGACGGGGTGCAGCTACTTTAAAATAATCCAATGCATATTGTGTTTCACCGTTTACTTCGCCCAGACGAACAGCCTCAGCATCGACGCCCAGCTCTTTTTTCAGAGCAGCATAAACGATAGCGGATGTAATTGTGTCCGTATCCGGATTTTTATGACCGAAAACCAGTACCTGTGGCATAATGACACTCCTTTAATGATATAGGGTTTGCGGGAAAAGTATATCTTACTTTCCCCGTTTTCTTCAATAGTATACCTTGATTCCAAATTAAAATGAAGTTTATTCTTACTATTTTTATAGGAATTAACAAATTTAAGTTAGCCAGTGTTTTTGACTGAGCTGTACCCATTCTTCAACAACCCTTTTGGGCTGTGATCCATACATAAACTGAACATACAGATTCATATGCGGCTGTGTCCAGGGCAGTACATGAATACCTGCTGCGGATTGTCCTGGCGTTAGCCCCATCCCTTCTACGACATAAGAAGGTAAAAAGCCAATTCCCCAGCGCTTGCCAACTGCCTGCCGAATCGCATCAACACCAGCCATCTCCCAGCGGATATCTGCAGCTACCGTCGCCTGCTGCATCGTCTGCAGCAAATACGCTCGATACGTGCAGCCTTCCTCGGTCAAAATGAGCGGGTGTCCATGCAAATCAGCGGCTTGAATTCCGTGATACGTACGGAGCGGGTGCCCTTCCGGTAGCAGCACCATCATATCAACGGCAAATCCAATCGCTGTTGTCAGTCCCTCTTCCCGCATCGGCGTATCCAGTACGAATGCCAGATCTATCTTGCCCTCACGCAATTGAAGGAGTAGCTCTGATTCGGACGCAAGTATAATACGTACCTTGCAATCGGGATACTCTGCATGAAATAACTCCAATAATCGGGGCAATACATACGTAGACAATGATTCGATCGTGCCGATCGTAAGCGTTACTGTCGGCTCTTCCTGTCCTTGCACCGTCTGATGTGCCGCTTGTTGTAGCTCTAGCATCTGCCTGGCATACGGTAACAGTCGCTCCCCGGCAGCGGTAGGGATCACTTGATTACCACTGCGAATGAGTAGACGCTGCCCACCATAGATGCTTTCCAGCCGCTGAATATGATTGGTAATACTGGATTGGGCGTAATCGAGCTCTAATGCGGTACGAGTATACGTGCCCCATTTGACCAATTCGCAAAAGGTTTTTAAATATAACAGCTCCATTTCTGTATTCACCGCCTGACTTTACACATTATTCGCATCGCTATTCATACATCTATTGATACATACTGTACTACATATCAGTCTACAGGATGTACTATACGCTTAGCCACAGACCCTAAGTACAGTCTCAAGAGCTGAAGAAAATGCACAGGGGAGTACAACTATCGGTTTGGTCGATAATGGCTATCAGAATGTTCACAATCCCAGTGCTCATCGAATCATCTACAATACGATTAAAGGAGCTGTGATATTCATGACCACATCGAAACCACGTTATTCTGCTGTACTTCATACGCCGGCAGCACCACCAGAACAAGCGGCGCATTACTTCTCCCAACGGCTTGCTTATGAAACGGACGTTGCGGATGTGATATCTGATCTGCACAAGGGGCAACCTGCATTCCGTTTGCTGGATGTGCGAGACGCTACGGCTTATGAGCAATGCCATATTCCAGGTGCGACTCATCTTCCCGGCAGACAGATCAATGCTACAACGACAGCAGACTGGGACAGAGAGCAAACGATTGTAACCTACTGCTGGGGTCCTGCTTGCAATGGAGCAACCAAGGCAGCTGCCCTACTAGCCGGTCTAGGCTTTCGCGTCAAAGAATTACTGGGCGGTATGGAATACTGGCGTAATGAAGGCGGTACACTTGAAGGTACCCTAAGGGAAGAAGCTCCAATGTACTGGCGTATGCCTGATCAGGTTCGCTGATATTCATTTTCAAGAATCGAATATAGTAGGGAGTCATGATAGGCTCCTTTGTAATACCAGTGCTCACGAAGCAAGCCTTCCCGCTTCATACCGATCCGCTGCATCACTTTCTCTGAAGCTGTATTCTGTGGACGACATGTAGCATAGATGCGATGAACACCAAGCTGCTCGAATCCCGTCTCAAGCAGGGCAAGGCATACTTCTGTGATATAGCCGTTGCCCTGGTGAGCCGGATGTAGTACATAGCCAAGCTCGGCATTGGTTGAATCTTTGAGATGGATACCTGCACCACCGATTAATGTATGTTCCCCTTTGAGACAAATCGCTAATTCATAGCCGACTCTAGGCTCTGTACGCTGCATCTGTAAAACATCCACTACATACTGTTTGGAATCTTCTTCTGTGTTTGGCCCCCACTGTGCATACTTTGAAATTTCAGGTATCGACGTATAGCTATGTATTGCCATCCAGTCATTCTCTATAATCTCGCGAAGAATAAGTCTGTTTGTTTCGATGTACATGCTGGTTCGCTCCTTTGAGATGGTATGGTGCTTTTGTAGAGTCAGTAGAACTTCTTTTAATGTAGGACTTGATATAGAGAATAACATGGATAAAACAGCATATTGCTTTCATTTATTACTATTTGAGCTTCAATTGTATACATTCGTCATCCACTCATGTCATATTACCTATCTCAATAAATATTTATATATTACGTAAGGTTATAATTCGCTTCTAAAATGATCTTATTCTATTGATAACTCTATCAAAAACTAATATTATGATAGTAGATCATATCTAAAATGTTATATAAAATAACATAATAAATTCTATACTTAGCTATTTTCGAGTGTTCTTTTTATTTCACTATCTACCATCATTTGTTCTGCTCTTACTCCATCTATCGGCAGAACGGATTTCGTATGTATGATCGAATGCGATCTATGAAGGAGTGATTTTATTTGTATACGGTTATTATTGTGACCCATGATCAAGAAGTACGTGAGCGTTTAACAGGGCGTATCGACTGGTGCTCATTCGGGTTTGAACTTACAGGTACTTATACTCATGGATATGAAGCATGGCAAGCTAGCTCCAGCGCTGTCCCTGATCTAATTGTCTCCGATATTGATATGCCCGTTATGGATGGATTGGAGTTAGCCGAACGAGTATATCAGCATGCTCCTAGCACCAGAATGATCCTGTTAACTGGATTTGATCAATTTGATTATGCACGTCGGGCGATGAAGTATCAGGTGAATGACTTTATCTGTAAGCCAATCATCCTGCACGATATTCGTATGTTACTATCTCAGATTCGCCATGAATGGAATGCCTGTAATCCTTCTCATTATGCAATCTAGCCCCCATTCTTACACTACTCAAGCTATACCAGATATTCCTTTCTCCGATTATCCAGCTTGATCCCCCTTTGTTTCAATGTGTCTATAATCCCTTTAGGTCTCCATTGTTCTCTTGATCGTGTAACACCGAAATGATCAGACAGAAGACAATGGATTTTTCCCGTTTTTAACATGTTAGCGTTTCATTTCTGGTTCTTTAGTCTTATAATGAATTATAAGGAATATTTTCCTTTAAATTACATTATGCATCAAATTGGATATACACATTAACTGAACAAGGGGGCACTGCTATGTTAGAAACATTAGAACCACAATTTTGGAGCATGACGTATCAGGAACGAATCACCCCTCAAGAAGCGTTTGATTTATATGATGAGCTGGATGCTGTAGAACTTAAGGATATGATTGGTGTATGGCGTGGTTTTGAATTGCATACGGGACATCCGATGGAAGGTGCACTCGAGAATCTGCATTGGTACGGCAAAGCCTTTCAATCTGTTGATCAGGTCGACCCCTTGCTCTTTTATAAACGCAACGGTCATATTTTCGCTGCCGACCCCGGTCGTATTTTTGATAAAATGAAAATCGTTCCAAGCTCTGGCGGTGAGGCTCGTTTGCGTATGGTAGAGCATCGCGGACGGATCACAGCGACGATGCTCTATGACCATTTGCCGATTATGGATCATTTTCGTCGCGTCGGACCCGATATATTGATGGGCTATATGGATATGAAGGGCAATACAGAGCCTTATTTTTTTTATTTGAAAAGGCTAGATTGAGCAGACAGCAGGAGTAACGATGAGATTGTGATTCCGCTATCAACGCTACATTTCTTTGTGAATTATTGTAACCGCTTTATATTTTTTGATTGTGATATTTTGAAGTGTTATTTGGCATACAGGATTCCATCCTACTTGAGCGTAGCTAGACGTACAGCGTCAGCTACGCTTTTTGCTATGCGTTGTATTCGAAAATACTCTCTATTCAGCGCCATTTCTGTCGTTCAAGTTCAACTCTATCGCGTGTGATCTTCCACTCTTCTATCCGTTTATAAAAAGTTTAAACTTCGTTTAAGGTCTGGATAAATTCTGCGCCTTTTTATTTATAGGTACTTTATCTTCTTCCTCTACACTACATTCATATGCAATACGACAAGATCAGGAGGAACACAAATGAAGAAGTACCCTGCTTACCTTGCCCTGCTTGCTGGTATGATTGCCGCTGGCAGCCTGCCAAGTACGATGGCGCTGGCAGCCCCTATAAAGGTTACCGCTACACAGAATACATCCACGACCAATCGTTCATTAGCTTCCCTAGCTCCAATCGCACTTCAATCCGGTATTAGCGTTCGATTAACCGACATCCAGCTTGCTGCGCGTAATGCTGGCGGCGTACTTACCTACACATTAACGTATACGAATCAAACATCTACTCCCTACAAGCTGTTCAATTCCTTTTCTCGCGCCTACACTTCGCAAAATGGTTTTGTTAAAGGAATTCCCGTTCCTCAGGACAAGGATCGAATCACCATCGCTGCTGGCACCAGTCAAGCGATAACTTACTATGTGCGTGTACAGAACCAGAACCAAGTCGCGGGTAGTAAAATTGCCATGTACGGCTGGGATTTTAACAGCTCTAGCTATGAAAAGAAGCTGGGGACCTTTACCGTTCCAGCCAGCTATTCCTCTGCTATTCCTGCCGGACAAAGTAAGCAAATCACCGTTCAAGGTACACCAATGAAAGTAAAGCCACAACAGCTTCAGATCGTAAACTTTAATGGCAAGCGCTATGCCAGACTGACGGTGAATCTGACTCATCTGGGTAGTGGAGTGCTGAGCAACTTGCCTTATACCGCCTATCTACAAACAACAGGCGGTGCCAGTTACGAGCTTGCACTTGATCAGACGAGTCGCAAGCTGGATATTCAACCCGGCGAGACAAGTAGTGTACAGTATGTAGCCGCTATTCCAAACGCGCTACCCACTAATCAGCTCCTGATGCAGATCACGCAGACAAGCAATCTCACCGATAGCAAGGCCGATGCCACTTCGGCGACAAGCAGTATGGAACTACCTGTCGCTTCCTTCAAGCTTCCTGCTTCCAGTGCATCCAGTCTGACCGTTCCTGTTGCCAAGTCGCGTAAGCTGACGATTGACGGCACGACGGTTGAGACACAGCTTCGCGCAGCTAGCATGTCGACGAGCGGAGATAAGGCAGCCTGGACCTTACAATTCCGTTTGAAAAATACAGGCAACAAAACGATTCTTTTACCTGCGTATGAGACTGCGATTCGTTCTACTGAGGGCTATACCTTCCCGATTACGACCAAAGCTTTTTCCAGTCTTACTCTTAAACCACTAGAGGAGAAGTTGATCCAGTTATCTGCTGAGGTGCCGCTACAGCTTAAGCAGCAACAACTTCAATTGCAATTGATCGAACCTGCTTCTACTACACAGGATACGAATACTTCGGCTACACCAGCGAATGATACAGCGAGCAAAGAAACCGCGATCATTTTACCGACGGCCTTTTACATGATTCCGTATAAGCAAGAGCAGAGCCAATCGCTTCAAACGGAATATACGTTTGATAACAATTTTGGTAGCTTTGGCGCTACCGTAGAATCGGTACAACGACTGCCCTGGACAACGGACGATATCGTCGTAACTAAGCTGCGACTACGTAATAGCGGAGCTTCTTCCGTGGATCTGCCTACACTTGGTGGCTGGATGAAAACACAAAACAATCGCGTCAGTCGCTCCATTCAACTCATCGCTGAAAATAAAGACAGCTCACTTGGCGCAGGAGAAAGCCGTGTATATTATGCTATTGCTCATTTTGATACCGATATCCATATGGATCAGCTCAAGCTCGATCTTGTTCCTGAATCGGACTCATCCTCTGATTCTTCGGGCAAAACGACTTCATCTACACTCGATAACAGCAATCCATTCTTGTCGCTGAATATCGGACAGCCGGACTCTGATGTGACCCAGATCGCACGTGGAGCTTCCTTCCACATCCAAACCAATGGCAAAAAGGCAGAGGTCAAAGAACGCCGCACCTTAACCTACGGCGAAAATAATCAAAGAATCGTATACACTGAGCTAGAGCTTAAGAATGAAGAAAAGCGCAGCTCTGCTTCATCCCGCCTTGTCGCCTATTACAAGACGCCGGATAACGAATATTATGAAGCAACCGTTGTACAGCCAGAGCAGCCCATCGGCCCAGATGGAAAGAGTCTTGTGAACCTATCTGCCAAGCTGCCAGCATCCGTCCATACAGCTGATCTGACGCTATATGTTGGCGAGGCGATTACAGATGGCAAAATGTCTACGACGACGACAGCAGCCACCGGTTATATCAATGCTACCGAGCTGACTCTTCGTCCGCAGCCTGCGCCTGTTGCTACAAGTGCAAGCAGTGAAATGGATTTATTCCCATACCGCTTCTCAATCAATGGAGCTACCGGATCACTCAATCAAGGCGAAGATACGATCGCGATCAATATGACGTACAACCTGAGCAAAGACAATACGTATACGATGGGCACCTATGGACATACGCTGGTACTACAATGGGTTGACCAGAACGGCCGTGTTCAGGAGAAGAGCTTTGTCCCAGGTACAGACCTGACGGTAGGTAAATCTGTTCCATACGCACTCACACTGAACAGCAATACGTACAAGACCAGCACGGGCGGCAACTTTACCATTAATGTGTACGATGAGTTCCAGGGCGAGCGTATTCTGCTCGGCACGCAAAGCTACCGAATCGACTTTGCAGCTATTATCGTTCCACCAACGACATCGTCGCAAGGAAATAACAACACGCCAACTCCATCTACTGGAGGGACAGGCGGTAATAACGGTTCTAGCGCTGGTTCAAGTGGATCAGGTAATGGAGCAAATGGCAATACACCATCTACTAGCGGCAGTGCAGCTAACGACTAACGGAGGTTCTCATGCATAACAAAAAGAAAATTTGGATTACCTCGGCAGTAGTCGCAGCACTGCTTGCTGCCGCTACTACCGTATATCTATTATGGCCCAAGCCTGTACAGGAAACGGTGATTGATGCCACCCCTTCCATCGCTGTGCAAAAAGGCGAAATCACCGTTCTCATCAAAGGTTCCGGTGCAGTCAAAGCTACGAACCAGACCATCGTATATACCGAACAGGAAGGTACCATTCGCGAGGTGACCGCAAAGCTCAATACACAGGTAAAAAAAGGACAGGTGCTCCTGAGCTACAAGCCCAAAGACAACGCCAAAGATGTCACTCAGCAGCAAAATGCACTCAAAGGGCAGCAAACGGATCTGCATGACAAGCAAGAACAATATAAGCAGCAAATGATGGATAATGCCGCTCAGACGGATCTGGACAGCACACGTCAGGCGATTGAAAAGGCAAAGGACGATATTACAACGACTCAGACGGAGATTGCGCGTCTGCTCAAAGAACAGGCACCACCTTCTCCATTACTCGCACCATCTGACGGAACGATCACCAAGGTGAATGTATTTTCCGGTAGCTCAACGAGTGCGGGTTCTGAAGCATTTACGATTATTAACTATCAGGATTTGAGCGCCACAATTCAGGTGGATGAAATGGACATTTTAAAAGTAAAACAAGGCATGAAGGCAACCCTTGCATTGGATGCATTACCTGGCCAAAGCTTTGACGGACATGTCGCTTCGATCGCTAATGAGGGCTCTGCTAAAAATGGAGTGTCTACTTTTGGCGTCACGATACATGTAGATCGTCCTGGTGAAATCAAAGCAGGTATGTCTGCACAGGCGAGTATCCTTGTACAGCATAAGCAAAATATTTTGGTACTGCCGATCGAATCGGTCATTCAACAAGGAGATAACTATGTCGTTAATAAGCTTAGTCCCGTATCTACGCCCTCTCCCGACGGTGCTACTGCTCCATCGACCGAAGAACAGCCGATTACAGTAGGTATTCACGATCAGAGTCAGGTCGAAATTGTTAACGGGCTTAAGGAAGGCGAGCTTGTCAGCATGCCTTCTTCTGACATGAGCGGTCTGAGTCCATCGACAGACACGTCGAACGCGAGTGCGGGTGGCTTCATGAGCGATAGCTCGACCACTACCGATTCAAGCACCACAAGTACAAGTACAGATGGTTCAACCTCTTCTAGTAGCGACACAACAAATGGTGGCAGCACAGGAAGTAGTGATACGAGTAGCTCTAGCAGCGGAGGTGCAAGTTAAGATGGAGCCTCTGATACAGATTGACCATATGTCACACGGCTATATGATGGGCGGACAGCGAATGCCGATTTTGCAGGATATTTCGCTTACCGTGAACAAAGGCGAATTTGTAGCGATCATCGGCCCGTCTGGCTCTGGTAAGTCTACGCTGATGAATATGATCGGCTGCCTCGATCTAGCCAATAGTGGCGATTATCTACTAGATGGTCAGCATGTGCGCAAGCTGTCGGACAATCGTCTCGCCCGCATCCGTAACGAGAAGATCGGCTTCATTTTCCAAAGCTTCAATCTGCTACCTAAGCTATCTGCAGTTGAAAATGTAGAGCTACCGCTGATCTATCGCGGTCTGTCTCATCGTGAACGTAACACACGTGCGATGCAGGCGCTACGTAAGGTCGGACTGGACGAACGCATGCACCATCGCCCAAATCAACTATCAGGTGGTCAACAACAGCGTGTTGCGATTGCTCGTGCACTCGCTGGTGATCCGCCTCTACTGCTGGCTGATGAACCAACCGGTGCACTGGATACAAATACCGGACGGGAAGTGATGCAAATGATCAAAGGGCTACATGCTCAAGGTCATACGATCATTCTCATCACGCATGATCTGGACATTGCCGATCAAGCCAAGCGTGTCGTACGTATTCAAAATGGAATACTGACGGAAGACCGGAGGAATGACGGATGATTGTGCTTCAAAGTATACGAATGGCACTGCTGAGTATTATCGGCAACAAAGTGCGTTCATTTCTAACCATGCTCGGTATTATTATCGGGGTATCTTCGGTGATCCTGATCGTATCGCTCGGACTTAGTTTTAATAATCAGGTGAATCAGCAATTTGGTGACTTGGGAACGGATCTATTATCTGTGAATATTTTTGGCTATGGCGCAACGACTTCGATGACACCAGAGGAAGTGAACGATCTGCGAAACATCCCTGGTGTAGGTGGAGTGTCTCCAACGATTTCGGGTAGCGTCACTGCCAAAAATCGCAATCGCAATACAGATGCCTCGCTGGAAGGCGTGCTGCCTGCTTATGAATATGTCAAAGACTTTCATGTACAGCGTGGTCGTTTCCTGCTTAATATCGACAATCAGTATCGGCAAAAGGTGGCTCTGATCGGTACAGAAATAGCAACCAAGTTATTCGGGACACAAGATCCGGTTGGACATGATATTCGGCTCAATGGGGATACCTTTACGATTGTCGGCTTGCTCAAAGCGAAGGGGGATAGCCTTTCCGGCTCTAATGACAATAAAATTCTGATCCCGCTTGCTACCGCTGAGCGCTTTTTGCAAACGAAAGGAATTCAGTTCTTCGAGCTCAAAGCACGTGATCCCAAACAAATTCCTACTATTAAAGAACAACTACAACAGGTACTCACAGCGAAGATTGGTGATCCGTCCGGGTTTGATATTTTCGATGCACAGGCGATGATCCAATCTGCGGAAAAAACAACTTCTCTGCTGTCTGCGTCACTTGCGGGAATTGCTGGCATCTCACTGATCGTCGGCGGGATCGGCATTATGAATATTATGATCGTATCGGTTAATGAACGCACACGCGAGATCGGCATTCGCAAAGCGATCGGGGCAAAGAAGGGCAATATTTTGCTCCAGTTTATGATTGAGTCTATTTTCCTGAGTACGCTCGGGGGATGCTTTGGGATTGGCACGGGGCTTGGACTTGTGTGGATTGCAGGACATTTCACGCCATTTGATATTCAGTATGCTTGGAATATGGTTGTGGTGTCGTTTGCATTTTCATTTGTGATCGGTGTGGTGTTTGGGATTATACCGGCGAATAAAGCGGCGCGGTTGAGACCGATTCATGCGTTGCGGATGGATTGAAGTTGACTATGCTGTAAGGCATTACCCCACTGCGAGAAGGAATAAGGGAACGTCCTTGGGTGGAGCCCAGGAATCTATGATGTATGTAGAGAAGGTAGATTCCTGGGCTCCAAAGGTGTCCTTTTCCCCTATTTCCTTCCCTCCGTTCCGTGCTGCTTGCAACATAAGGTGAATGTAACAATTTAAAAACCAATCATGTTACTCAGAGAGCTTAGAACTAACCGATTATATGAACTTGCTGTTTCGATATAGCTAGTGAAAATAGAAATATATATCATAACTCATCAGTACTTTCGTCTCTTTTTCCGATAGTGTGTATAGATACTTTTTATCGTCGATGGGTGCCATGATTTGCACTTTCGGCAGTAGCAGAGCGTAGTAGCGAGGTAGCATTAAAGCAGTTTGGCTGTGCTACAATAAGGCGGCAAGCGCCTATATGATGCCCAAAGGAGCAAAGGCATGACCATTAAGCACCGATTGATTATTTCTAACATTTTGATGATTGTTGTACCTGTACTGATTTCGGCGATTATTATTGCGGCGGGTCAGTATACATCGCTACAATATTGGAAAAGTAAGTATCCCAGTGATCCGTACGGGTACGATGTGCCAGATACGTTGACATCGGCAGCGATTGAGCTCAGTAAAGATACGAATAATCTACAGTCGCAGAAACGGCAGAAGCTGGAAAATTATTTACAAACCAATCATATGCGGCTCACCGTGCATAACTATACTACTCATCAAATGCTTCTAAATATGGGAGATCAGAATATTGATGCTGCCAATACCTTGATTCAGGCGATCTGGAATCTGAATGGGGATGGTAGTGTCGTTTTGGAAAATTCCAGTCTAACCGGCAAAAAGGTAATCGTAGGCGATCAGACGTATTTGATTTCGACTTTTAATCAGTACGCTCCACTTAGCGATCAGACCTACAGTAATGAATATAACTCACTTATTATGTGGTTTACGATTCTGTTTATTGTAGGTGTGTTGATTACGATATTCTTTACGAATCGCTTTTTGACCCATTTTGTGTTTAAGCATATTAATCAGCCGCTGCATATGCTGATCGAGGGTGTGCAGCAGATTCGCGATGGCAATCTGGACACGCGCATTCGTTATAACGGAAAAGATGAATTTGCTGGCGTCTGTCATGATTTTAATGATATGGCGGAAAAGCTCAAGCAATCCATGCAGCTTATTCAGCGTCAGGAAAATAATCGCAAAGAGCTACTGGCCAGCATCTCGCATGATCTGCGTTCACCGCTCACGTCGATTCGTGCCTATTCGGAAGGGCTACTGGATGGCGTCGCCAATACCCCTGAAGCTCGTCACAACTACATCCAGATGATTAAAACAAAAGCCGAGGATATTGACCGCATGGTCGGCAAAATATTCCTCTTTTCCAAAATGGACATGGGCGATTATCCATACGATCCAGAGCTGCTGGATGTGAATCGCGAGCTTGCCTCACTTGTGCGGGCGACAACAGAGGAATATGCGGGTAGAGGATTGGATATTCAGCTTGATCTCGCTTCGGAACCTGCACGTATCTTCGCCGATCCATTGCAGCTTGATAGCATCTTTACCAACATTATGGAGAACAGTCTCAAATACCGACAAAACGAACGGGGAACCTTACAAATTCAGACCATTGTACAGCGAGAACAGATCATTATTTATCTGACCGACGATGGTCCGGGCGTACCCGAGCAATCACTGAACCATCTGTTTGACGTCTTTTACCGGAGCGATCCATCACGTAACAATCCAAATAAAGGTAGTGGACTTGGACTCGCTATCACTGCCAAAGCCGTTGAGCGTATGGGGGGGACAATCAAGGCACTACATGCCCCATCCGGTGGACTACGTATCATTATCCGTTTACCGCTAATCGTGCAGGAGGAACCATCATGAAAAACATTCTAATCATTGAAGATGACGAAGCCATCGCCGCGATCGAGCGTGATTATTTGGAGATCAATAACTTTGCCGTCCAGATTGCAGATAATGGTATTACCGGAGCCGAACTCGCCTTGTCTGGACGCTTTGACCTGATACTACTCGATTTGATGCTCCCTGGCGAAGACGGCTTCTCCGTCTGCCGTAGACTGCGAGAAAAGCTCGATATCCCCATCCTCATGGTCACCGCCAAACAAGAAGACATTGATAAAATTCGCGGACTCGGCTTAGGCGCGGATGATTATATCGTCAAACCATTCTCACCCAACGAACTGGTCGCACGCGTCAAGTCCAATCTCGCTCAATACGCCCGCCTCAAAGGCAATCTGCAACAGAGCGCCCGAGGTGGCAATATCGAGATCGGCCCTTTCCTCGTCAACATCGACGCCCACCGTGCATATCTGAACGGACAAGAGCTGGAGCTGAAAAAGAAAGAGTTCGAGTTACTGCATTTTCTCGTTATCAATTCGAATATTGTGTTCAGTAAGGATGCATTATACGAACGGATCTGGGGCTTAGATTCAATCGGAGATAGCGCAACCGTAGCTGTGCATATTAATCGGCTACGCGATAAGATTGAGGCTGATCCGGGGAACCCACGGTATATTCAGACCGTATGGGGCGCCGGTTATCGGTTTCAATTATAATAAAACGACTAAAGGAAGCTATGCAGTAGATCCAACTACTGCACAGCTTCCTTTTATTTTTACAAATGCTACTCTAGTCACCTCATAGCCATCTCATCTTAAATCATTCCAATTCTCTATCCATCCTTAAATACAGACCCATATCATTTTCAACTATATCCAAGAACCAAGAACCAAGAACCAAGAACCAAGAACCAAGAACCAAGAACC
>JAAIGF010252374.1_pt1 | contig 47187 bp, 38 predicted proteins | sample 6487441 | NCBI WGS metagenome assembly JAAIGF01 (sample SAMN13974129, study PRJNA590717) | phyllosphere metagenome | biome: pepper field; feature: multiple bacterial spot infested pepper fields; material: pepper leaves; isolation source: leaves from pepper fields | host: Capsicum annuum ...
TTCTTTTTACCGGTAAGATATTTTTTATAACTTGCCAACTCTTGGCAGAAAGGTCTGAACTATATGTTTTTATTCGCATTTAAACAATATAAATCCTTTCTGCCTTTTTTTCAAAAATAATTCAAACAGCTTCTTAGATAAACCTCACAGGTTTTGAAAACCTATAAGGTTTTTAAGATCTGCGATTGTCTTTTAATCAAAGGGAAATTTTTTAATGAGGAGTGGCAAACCTAACGGGTTTTCAAAAACCCGTTAGGTTTTTACCATCCGTAAGAACACTCTGAAATATCTAGGGTTTAAAGAACGGCTGCATCCTAGCCCGGATAGGAACGGCATTCTTTTTTGTTTGTCACTGACGTTGGTAATCACAGACCAAAAGCGATTAAAACAAAAAAGATACGGTACTTCGACAGGCTCAGCATAAATTCCAAGCCGGATGAAGCTCCTGAAAAAGTAAAACCTGCAACGAGGCAGGTTTTACGGTATTTTAGACGCTGAAATTTTGTCAAAGATTTTGAACTTTGACAAAAGTAAAGGTGGATGTTATACAAACGGTGCTTTCACCACTTTCGCAGGAATATTCTTGTTTCTTACCTGGATGAATATTTCAGAACCCAGTTTGAAATGAGGCTTATCTACGTATGCAAGACCCAAACCTACTTTTTTCATCGGCGACTGAGTACCGGAAGTTACTTTTCCGATCACTTTGCCTTCTGCATCTACCACAGGGTAGTCGTGTCTTGGAACTCCTTTATCGGTAAGTTCAAAACCAACCAGTTTTCTGGTAACACCTTCTTCTTTTTGCTTGGCGAAGGTTTCTTTAGAAACAAAATCCTTATCGAATTTCGTGATCCATCCCAAACCGGCTTCGATCGGGGAAGTGGTATCGTCGATATCGTTTCCGTACAGGCAGAATCCTTTTTCCAGACGCAGGGTATCTCTGGCAGCCAGTCCGCAAGGAATAATTCCCTCTTCGGCACCCGCTTCAATGATGGCATCCCATAGTTTTATGGCATCTTCATTCTTAAAATAGATTTCAAAACCGCCGCTTCCGGTATAGCCGGTGTTGGAAATAATTACGTCATTCACTCCGGCCACAGAACCTACGGTGAAGTTGTAGTAAGGAATTTCGGAAAGGTTGGTTTCCGTCAGCTTCTGAAGGATTTCTGTTGCCTTAGGTCCTTGAACTGCAAGTAACGACATATCGTCTGAAGCATTTGTCATTTTTGCCCCGAACGTGTTGTATTTGGAAATATGGTTCCAGTCTTTATCGATGTTTGAAGCATTGACTACCACAAAGTATTTGTCGTCTTCCATTTTGTAAACGATAAGGTCGTCCACGATCCCTCCGTTTTCATTCGGAAGACATGAGTATTGTGCTTTTCCGTTTTCAAGCGCCTCCACATTGTTGGTGGTTACGTACTGCAGAAGTTCTTTCGCACCTGCACCTTCGATGAAAAACTGTCCCATATGGGAAACATCGAACAGACCTGCCTTTTCTCTTACGGCAAAATGCTCTTCGGTAACTCCGGAATATTGTACAGGCATTTCAAATCCTGCAAAAGGTACGATTTTAGCGCCTAAGGATGCATGCTTGTCGTACAATGCTGTTTTCTTCATGTTTAATTTTTATTTTATTTCTTTATTTTAAAACTGTCGAAAGCTTCGTTGAAAAGCTTCATGTAATTCCCGTTCCAGTATTTCTGTTTGCAGTTGATGGTTACCAGAAACAGGTCTTTGTCTTTCTGAAAGACCCTGGTGATCCAGACCAGCTTTTCTTTTTCATCAAAATAATCGTACCGGTATTCGGTGTAGCCTTTCTTGCCGTTTCTGGATCTGACCTTGCTTTCGTCATCCTGAGACTTATAAAGGGCCAAAATGAATTTTTTGGTTTCCGTTTTCGGGAGATTGAGGTCGTGGTATTCCGAGATGGTAATGGCTCCTACTTCATTACTGGGGAAAATATTGATGATGTTGCTGTCGTCCGTTATTTTCCAGCCTTCAGGAAGAGTGATGGAATAGTTCTCCTGTTCATAGACTTTCGTAGGGACCGACTGGGAAAATACCAGCGATCCGACAAAAAGCAACATGGCTGCAATTAATCTTTTCATCGGTTTGAAAAATGATGTTTGTATTCTTCCAGGATGATCTTGAACCATTCCGTAAAATGTTCCGGCTGTTCAGCCATCTCCTGATCGAGGTCTTCTATGGAAACGTAGCGGACTTCCTCCACTTCGTCGGTGTTCAATTGGAATTCGTCTTCGAAAATGCCCGTGAAAACGTGGTCGAGCTCATGTTCCCAAAGCCCGTTGCCGACGTCGGCTTTATAGATGAAATTAAATTTCTCCGTTAGTTCCGCATCAATTCCAAGTTCTTCTTGTAGCCTTCTTCTGGCGCCTTTGAGGTAGGTTTCCTCAATTCGGGGATGCGAACAGACGGCATTGGTCCATTTCAGCGGGGAGTGGTATTTGCCGGAAGCCCTTTTCTGAAGCAGCATTTCGCCTTTCCGGTTGAATAGAAAAACGGAAAAAGCACGGTGTAACAGGCCGTTAACATGAGCCTGCTGCTTTTCCATCAGGCCAAGAACTTCATCTTCGGGATTCACTAAAACTACGAATTCTTCCATTTCTACAAATGTAAGTGTAATAAATGTATTTTGGAAATTTTTGGTAAAACATCATGGTTTTTGCATGAGAGACAATTTTGGAAGACGCTAGAAACGGTAAAGCTATTTCAACATATGAAGCACATTAGATTTTAAGTTTTTAGATTTGCGCATATTTTTAGAACATAGAAGATTAACATCAAAGATTTTATGTAAGGCGTTTTTAACTTCATTCTTATATGCATGGATGATCAGCTATAATGACGGTAAAAGCCATTGTTTTCTATAGTTTATATAAATTCTGTTTAATTATCCGGTAAAAAACAACCATGCAATTTTGCATTTTTGTTATTAAAACTAAATTTTTACTTTCATATCTTCTAAGTTTAAGATGCTTTTTACAGTAAAAACCCTAACTTTGTGATTCAAATTTTTATGATGGAATTAGAATACATAGATCACTTGAGTCCGATTCTGAAGGACGGCGTAAAAAATTATTTAATTGATATTGACGGAACCATTACCGAAGACGTTCCGAACGAAGAACCTGAAAGAATGGTGACCTGTGAGCCTTTTCCGGATGCCCTGGAAACCATCAACAAATGGTATGACGAAGGCCACCAGATCTGTTTCTTTACTTCAAGAACCGAAAACCTTAAGCAGATTACCATCGACTGGCTGGATAAGCACGGTTTCAAATACCACAGCGTACTGTGTGGAAAACCGAGGGGAGGAAACTACCACTGGATCGACAACCATTTGGTAAGGGCTACGCGGTACAAAGGCAGATTCACCGATCTTGTGGAAAAGCAGGTAACGATTGAGGTATTCAAAGAAGAAGAGGAATAAAAATTTACCGGAAAGATTAAACGATTAAATGTTGCGGATGCACGATTGATCTTAAATTTTTTCAATTATTAAATCAATAAAAAGTTTTATGAAAGTTTTAGCAAACGACGGCTTGGACCAATCCGGGATTGATGCATTAACGGAGAAAGGTTTTGAAGTTATAACAACAAAAGTCCCGCAGGAGCAATTGGTAGATTATATCAACGAGCATAAGATCCGTACGATTTTGGTGCGCAGCGCTACGCAGGTACGCAAAGAGCTTATCGACAGCTGCCCCTCGATCGAGATCATCGGAAGAGGAGGAGTAGGAATGGATAATATTGATGTGGACTATGCAAGAGAAAAAGGAATTCACGTGATCAATACCCCTTCGGCTTCTTCAGAATCCGTTGCCGAGCTTGTTTTTGCCCACCTGTTTTCAGGAGCGAGATTTTTACAGGATTCCAACAGGAAAATGCCGGTGGTAGGCGATACCGAATTTGCCGGTCTTAAGAAAGCTTATTCCGCAGGAATCGAACTGAAAGGAAAAACCATCGGAATTGTAGGAATGGGACGGATCGGGCAGGAGGTTGCCAAGATTGCCTTAGGTCTCGGAATGCGTGTTATCGCTGCCGACAGCAACGTAGGAAGAGCCAGCATTAAGGTAAAATTCTACAACAACCAGTTCATCAATGTGGATATTGAAACGGAACCGCTTCAGGACGTGCTGAAACATTCAGACTTTATTACGCTTCACGTTCCGGCTCAGAAAGACGGTTATATGATCGGGAAAAGCGAATTTGAAATTATGAAGGATGGCGTAGCGATCGTAAACTGTTCCAGAGGAGGAGTTATCGATGAATCGGCACTGATTGAAGCTTTGGATTCAGGAAAAGTGAAGTTTGCGGGACTTGATGTGTTCATCAACGAACCGACGCCTTCCAAAGAAATTCTAACCCATCCGAAAATATCCATGACCCCGCATACGGGAGCTGCAACCCTGGAGGCACAGGACCGGATCGGACTTTCATTGGCCGAACAGATTTCCAGCATTTTACAGATTCATTAATGTTTAACATGAATTCAGGACTGGAAGAGGGAAGCGGGATGCTGGAAGTTTCTTCCGTCTGTATCACGGCTGACAGTCTTGAATATCAAATAATATCTTAATTGCCTATTTGCGTTTTATATAAATTAAATATAATCGAAATCAGGTTGTTTAGCATATAACTGACAAAGCACTTCATTTGAAGTGCTTTGCCGGTTTTATGAATTCTATATTATTCATTTTATTTTTAACAGTCAATGAAAGGAAATGGATATTAAAGAACCTCCAGCCTCCAGCTTCCTTCTTCCAGCCTTTTATCCGATTTCTACCTCGGGTTCAAGCTATTATAAACTGTTTTTGCTTTTCAATAAATCACGGATCTCAGCCAGAAGCTTCTGGTCTTCCGTCGGTCCTGCAGGAACTACCGGTACCGGTTCCGGCTTTCTTTTCAGCTTATTGATTGCCGTAATCAGAAGGAACAGAACCAATGCTACAATAAAGAAGCTGATAACTGCGGATAAGAAACTTCCGTATTTCACGCCGTTCCAGGAAAGTTCAGCAATATTTTTTACATTGGCCTTTTCAAGAGCCGGATTTAACAGCAGGGGCGTAATGATATCGTCTACAAATGATTTTACAATCGCGCTGAATGCCGCACCGATGATTACCCCGACGGCAAGGTCGAGGACATTTCCCTTGAAGGCAAATTCTTTAAATTCTTTTACAAATCCCATAACGTATTTTTTTAGTTTATTGTTCAGAAAAATAAGGGATTAAGGTACAAAAAAAAATTAATTCTTGGATTCCGGATATAAATTTTAATGAATAATTATAAAAAAGTAACTTTATTCCTGTCATAGGGCAGTTTTTTTTACCATTAGTTTTCGTAAATTGCTGAGGAAACACTAATAGCATTCAAATATGAAAATCTTTACAGCAGAGCAAATTCAAGAAGGAGACCGGTACACCATTGAACATGAACCCGTTCTTTCGATACAGCTCATGGAGCGGGCTGCGGAAGCCTGTGTAACATGGATATCGGAGAACTGTAAGAACCACCGTAATTTTGCCATTTTCTGTGGCAGCGGGAACAACGGAGGCGATGGCTTTGCTATTGCCAGGATGTTGTATCAGAAAGGTTTCGATATCGATGTTTTTACCAATTCAAAGGCTAAATTTTCTCCCGATGCCCAAAATAATTTCAGGGAGCTGAAAGAAATTTCTGGGATCTCCATAAGAGAATTTAAAGAAGCCGCAGACTACCGTTTCGATAGCAGGACCGTAATTATTGATGCGCTCTTCGGAACCGGGTTGTCAAGACCGCTGGAGGGCGAATTTAAAGACCTGATCGAATTGTTAAATACAACAGCCAATATAAAAATTGCCATCGATCTTCCGTCCGGGCTTTTTGCCGATTCGGTTTCCCCGGAAGATGCCGTTATTTTTAAAGCCGATTATACCCTGAGCTTTCAGCTTTGGAAAAAAACGTTCCTTCATCCTGAAACCGGAAAATACGCCGGAAAAGTGAGGATTCTGAATATTAATATCAGCGAAGATTACATTGCTGAAACGGAAACGGATAATTTTGTAATCAATGATAAAGCTGTCAGGCAGATCTTCAGGCCAAGGCAGGAGTTTTCCCATAAAGGTACGTATGGAAAGGTAATCATTGTAGGAGGAAGCTACGGCAAAATGGGAGCGGCGGTGCTGTCAACAAAAGCGGCACTGAAAACCGGAGCCGGTCTCACATTTACCCTGGCTCCGAAATGCGGTTATGAGATTTTACAGACTTCCAATCCGGAAGCCATGTTTATCGAAGGCGGAACAGCGTTTATCAATCATATTGAATCGGACGATCAGGCGGTCTACGGAGCCGGACCCGGTCTGGGAACCGATAAGGAAACGGTAAAAGCCTTTGTGGCCTTTTTAAAATCGCATTCAAAACCTCTGATTCTGGATGCCGATGCACTTAATATGATTTCACAGGACTCTAAAAATATAAAGCTCATCCCAAAAGGATCCATCATTACCCCTCATCCCAAAGAATTCGAAAGGCTGTTCGGAGCTACGGGAAATTCTTTCGAGCGGGTAGAGCTGGCAAAGGCCAAGGCGAAAGAACATCATTTTTATATTGTTTTGAAAGACCACCGGACACAGGTAATAACGCCTGAAGGAAAAGTATTCTATAACGTTACGGGAAATTCAGGACTGGCGAAAGGCGGAAGCGGTGATATTTTAACGGGTATCATCACCTCATTTTCAGCACAGAATTACAGTCAGGAGGAAGCTGCCATTTTAGGGGTCTGGTTTCACGGCCGGGCCGCAGAATTTGCTTCGGAAAAATACTCGAAAGAATCGATGCTCCCAACCGATGTGATCCATGAATTCGGAAATGTCTTTACGGAACTGAACAGCCTTGTGGTTAAAGCTTTGTGACCATCTATGCATTAGGATTTTGTTGTAACTAATAAATTTAGGCAAATAAAAAGGCAAGCCTGCATCATACAGACTTGCCTTCTTTTATTTGAATGGAATTTTACTCAGGTTTTTCGTTTTCCGCCTGGGTAATTCTGAATTTTTTAGAAACAATCATAATAATAACTCCGGCGACCATGAAAGGAATGGACAAAACCTGGCCGGTATTCAGCCCTCCGAACTGGATGAATTCGTCGCCCTGAGGCTCTTTCAGGAATTCTACGAAGAACCTGATGGCCCACAGAATGATGAAGAACAAGCCAAACAGCCATCCCTGCTGGTATTTTTTATTGGTTTTTCTGTAAAGGATCCACAACAGCACGAAAAGGCAAACGTAACCGAAAGCTTCAAAGAGCTGCGATGGATACCGCGGAACTGTTACACCATATTCGCTGCTCTGTTGCGGGAAAAGCAAAGCAAAAGGAGAATTCGGATCAGCAGGCTTCCCGATAATCTCCGAGTTGAAGAAGTTCCCTAATCTTACAAATGCCCCGCCCAGGGAAACCACAATTCCCAAACGGTCGTATACCCAGAACGGATTTTTTTTAATGATTTTAAATGAGTAATATAAGGTGGTAAGGATCAGCGCAATGGTTGCCCCATGGCTCGCCAGTCCGGAAAACCCGGTGAATTTCAGTCCGTTTTTAGTACTGATCGGCAGAAATACACTCCAGAAATCTTCCTTGAAAAGTTCCGGCTGGTAGAAAATAACGTGTCCCATTCTCGCTCCGAGGATCGTTCCGATCAGCGTCCATGTGAATAGCGGCTCCAGGTATTTCTGGTTCACGTTGTCGATCTTAAAAATCCTGCTCATCAGTACATAACCGAAACCGAAGGCAAAAATGAACATCAGGCTGTAAAAATGCAGGGTTACCGGCCCCAGCTGGATGCCTTTCGACGGATCCCAGATTTTGAAAGGCGTGTCCAGGCTTACCTGGTCGGCTTCCGTGATCGGCTTCTGGGTTTTAACGGCATATTTAAAGCTTTTGATGTTTTCGCTGGTTGCCGGCGTATCGATCAGCTTAAAATTTTTATCCAGAAACTGGTAATGCACCATTTTATATTTGGCTAAAGTTGCCGTGCTGTAATTCACGTAAGCCGGTTCGAAACTGGATTCGTTGAGAATAACCAATACATTTTCTTTGATCGGTTTATCTGCAAATCCGTTGAGGTCCTGAACTTCCGTAGTGGAATAGATCTTAACGGGAACATGGGCGGAATTTACGTGTAAGGTTCCGTCGGACAGGCCGTCGGGATAGTTCTGCGCAAAAAGGCACTGGGTGATCAGCGCAAAAATGACGAGATACATTCTGAGAAAAATATTGCTCATTGCTATTTTTTTAATAGTTTGTTTATTTAAATTTTACTTCTTCTTCGGCACCGGGTCGTAGCCGCTTCCGCCCCACGGATGACATCTTGAAATTCTCTTTACACCCAGCCAGAACCCTTTGAAAATCCCATGAACCTGCAAAGCCTCTACCATATAGTGGGAGCACGTCGGTTCATAACGGCAGTTTTTGGGCAGCAGCGGCGAAATAAACCATTGGTAAAACCGGATGAAGATTACCAGAGGAAAAGTGACTATTTTGTTGAATGTAAGTTTCAAAACAATGCAAAAATAGGGTAAAAAATTGAAAATTAGTTTAAATTTGTTAGAACTTTCAGGGCAGCAAAGGGCTGTTCATCGGAGAAATTCCGGTGTTCGCAGATTTACTTATCCCACGGGTTAAATCCGGGAAATCTTTATTGGTTTGAACATTGCGCTTAATTTAATATACTTAAATCTTAAAAATTTTGAATCAAAATATTCCATTAGCCGAAAAACTGAGACCCAAAACGCTGGATGAGGTCTTGGGACAGGAGCATCTTACGGGGGAAAGAGGGACCATCAGGAAAATGATGCAGAACAATTCCCTGAACTCCCTGATATTCTGGGGGCCGCCGGGTACGGGGAAAACTACGCTGGCCGAAATCATCTCTGAAAACTCGGGAAGGAAGTTTTATAAGCTTTCGGCGGTTTCTTCCGGTGTGAAGGATGTCCGTGACGTCATTGAAGATGCGAAAAAGCAAAACCTGTTTTCCGGGAAGTCACCGATTTTGTTTATTGATGAAATTCACCGGTTCAACAAATCCCAGCAGGATTCCCTGCTTCACGCGGTGGAAAAAGGCTGGATCGTCCTGATCGGGGCCACCACGGAAAACCCGAGCTTCGAAGTGGTTTCGGCATTGCTGTCCAGAAGCCAGGTTTATGTTTTAAAGGCGCTGACCTATGAAAAGCTGGAAGAACTGATCGATACGGCTTTCGAAAGATACAATCAAGATGAGCAAACTGCTTTTAAGATTGTTGAGAAGGAAGCCTTCATCCAGTATTCAGGAGGCGATGCGCGGAAACTGATCAATTCTGTGGAGCTGGTGCTGAACCAGTTTAAGAATTCGGGAAAAAAGGAAATTAAAAATGAGGATGTCCTGGAAGTTCTGCAGGAAACCATGGCACTTTACGATAAGAACGGAGAGCAGCATTACGATATTATTTCGGCTTTCATCAAATCGATGCGGGGAAGCGACCCCAACGGTGCCGTGTACTGGCTGGCGAGAATGCTTGCCGGCGGGGAAGACATTAAATTTATCGCCAGAAGAATGCTCATCCTGGCTTCGGAAGACATCGGGCTGGCGAACCCGAATGCGCTCGTTATCGCAAACAACTGTTTCCAGGCAGTGAATGTTATCGGGAATCCCGAGGCGCGGATTATCCTGAGCGAAACTGCTGTGTATCTGGCGGTTTCCCCTAAAAGCAATTCTACCTACATGGCCATCAACGAAGCATTGGCTTTGGTAAAGAAAACCGGGAACCTGCCGGTACCGCTGCATTTGAGAAATGCACCCACCAAGCTCATGAAAGACCTCGATTACGGAAAAGAATACAAATATGCCCATTCCTATGAAGGCAATTTTGTAGACCAGACGTTTTTACCGGAAGAAATTAAGGAGGCCAGGCTTTATGAACCGGGAAATAATGCAACCGAAAAGAAAATCCACGAGGAACTGAAAAAGAAGTGGAACGGGAAATATTAAATTTAGATGAAATCGAAGAAGAATTGGATTATCAGGTTGGAAGAGAGAGGCTGGATGCCGGAAGTTTCTTTTGTCAAAATATGGTCGACGGTCTTGATCATCAAATTAATCTTTTTTCATTCTGTCAGAGCGTTTTTATTTAAAATCATAAATGAATAGCCGTAGTTTTTTTAAAATAGATAAACAGCTGAATATAAATTGAATAAGGTTGAATTTACGTTAAACTAATAAAGGATACTCATCGAGTATCCTTTGTGTTAAATATAATTTGAAAATTACTTTTTCGTGGTTACAGACACCGCCTTGCTTCCTTTGTTATCGATCACCTGGACATTGCTTAACAGGTCTCCGTAGATCAGCGTGTCGGTATTGGCAAATTCATATCCGTCGATCAGGACCGGTGTATTTTTTGCCAGGTTGTATTGGGCGTTAAGATCAGACAAAGGCAGTCTGTCCAAAGTACCTGATCCTGCTTTCAGTTTATATTCTACCAATCCGTTTTCTGCAATCGCATTGAATTTTTTCAGGTTTTGAGGAAGTTCTGTCGCAGATTTGAAGGTACGTGAACTCTGTACGTAGCTTTTAAGATTTGTACTGAACATATCCACCGTTCCGACGATATCGTTGGCCACTGCAAATCGTGTCGATGAGTTCTTCTGAGCAAAAAGTGTTGCCGAAGACAATAGCAAAAAAGAGTAGAATAATTTTTTCATAATGGTTTAGGAATAAGTAACGATTAAAAACGTGATAAATATAGTTATTTTTTATAAAATGTGAATAAAATTTTATGATAATATAAGGATTTAATGAAAATGTTTTAATTTGCTGCATTTTCAGAATCCTTATTTTCCTCTTTTTTTTCTACCATGTTCCTGATGATTTTTTTTACCCGCTGAAAGAGGAAAGAGCTTAGCAATAAGATGATTCCCAGGATAATAAAGGCGATAATCCTCGATACGTTATCCATTTTCCAGACATCGGAAGCATAGAGCTTGAAGATCATCACTCCGATAAGTGCAAAGCCGATTTTATTGTATTCCGCTATTTCGCTTTTTAATCCTTTATAAAGAAACAGGCTTGCCAGGACTGCCCATATAATCGGAAGGTACAGCAGGCTGAAATGTCTTGCAAGCATAGGGATTTCCAAAATATTGCGGGCGCTGAACAGAACATAGATATTGTAAAGCTCGATACTCACCGCAATAACGAGAGCAAGCGATATCCACCAATATGAAAATTTTATCTTTAAAAACTGCGATTTCGGTAAAACGGAAACCAGTACAACTACAAATGGAATCCAGTAGAGCAGGTAAGTAGCATAAAAAGCAAAGGATAGTTCCTTCATCAGATAGTCTGAAATGATACCGGAGCCGGAAACCAGCGTATGGCAAATAATCAATGCAAAAAACAGATACAGGAAAGCGGTTTCCAGGATTTTGTTGATTTCCAGCTTTCTTCTAAAGAGCAGGATGATGAAAATAAAGAAGATACTGTACAGCATTGCGGTACTGGAAATAACGATCCATGGCTTTGCTGAAATATGGTACAGGATTTCCAGCAGAAGGGCCACATAGATAACACCATAGCTTATGACCGTAAAGACATTCTCGAAGAAACTGCTGTTTTCATCCTTTCCGTCAGACCATTTTCTCAGGAGGATTAAGTTGGCGAACGTTGTAATCACCGTTACGGCACTCGTCAGGAATACCGGATTAAGGACTACGGAAAGATTCCTGGCGTCAATATATTCGGTCCAGGTAACCAGTTGAGCGATAATTACCAGGGGAAACAGAATGTAAAAACAAAGCTTAAAGATATTAAGGTCGGTCTTTTTCCAGATGTAAAGCAGCAAGGTGGCTTCAATTGCCCAGACACTTGTAATTAAATGCGTCTTAAACTGTAAAGCAACGGCGATCGTAAAAAGGCTCACCGTGATGCCTGCAAAAACGGAATAATTCATCCCGAATTTTCCGGAAGAATATTCCCGGTACAGTAAACCGAGGTTCACCAGGGCAAAAATAATGGGAAAGATAATAACCGGTTTATACTGCAGGGTTTCAAAAATGTAAGCCGGCCCGATAATGCTAGTAAAATTAATCAGCACCAGCATCAGGATGTCGTACGGAAACAGCCGGTTTTTCTTAAAATAATTCTGCAGAGCAAACAGATAAAAAATGACGTAAGTGAGAATATAGAAATAGATGCTCAGCATTTCCGTCTGTTCGGCTGTCCAGTAACCCAAATAAAACGTGGTGAAGATAAAGGAGATCCAGCCTGCACTTTTCCAGTTTTTCAGGAAAACGACGGCCAGCATTCCAATATTTAAGACACTAAGGTAAGTAAACAGGAAAAAATAGTTGCTTTCACCGGTGCTGATCATCAGCGGCGCAAGAAAACCTCCGAATAAGGAGAAAATATTTAGGATTTCACTCTTATAATAATTTGAAAGCAGGATGCAGAGCAGGGTAATACTACAGGTAATCACGAAAGCAGCTGTCTGCGAAAAAATATGATATTCCCGGAAAGCAATGGTAATGGTAAAATACAGCACTGCAATTCCGCCGCCGGTAATGATGGAAGCAAATGCAGAATAATTTTTCCTCAGGAAATGGCCGGTACCCATAATGACTGTTCCGGCGAGAAATCCAATACCCACCCGCGGCGTTTCGCCGATCCAGTTTTTGTCGATGGCGTATTTTACAAAATAACCGATGCCCAGCACCAGGGTGAAAATTCCGATGATGGTAAGGGCGTTCTGCTTTAAAAATTCAAATACCGGTGCAAGCCAGTCTTTTTGTTGTTTGTGCAGAGCCGGATCCGGAAGCGGTTCAGATACGGAAGGTGCCGGAATCGTATGGACTTCGGTATTCTCGGGAACATCAGTACTTTCTTTCTGTAAGTGCGCAGACTGATGCAGGCTTTGCTCATTTAATCTCCGGTTTAATTCGGCGATTTCCCGTTCCAGTTTCCTGAGCCTTTCATTGTAATTATTAAAAATACAAATGGCCAGTACGGCGATGATGATGATTGCATACGTCATTTCAAATCATTGGATGATCAAAGATAATCAAATGTTTACAGCCCTAAAAAATTAATCCGCTGCATTATGCAACGGATTAAAATAAGATATAGTGATTAACACGGTTAGTAATTAGGTTGTAAAACTTTTTTTTTGATAAATAAGATAAATTTTAGTTTGATACTTTGTAAATATAGAAAGAACTTGTACTTGTTCCCAGGATGGTTGCATCCAGCAGGGTAGATCCGGTAAGTCCGAAAGAAATTTTGTCACCCGCCTGCAAAGGATACAATGAGTTCACACTTCCTTCCGAAATCGTTAAATTAAGGACTACCAGGTTTGCTCCGCTGAAAGGTCTGCTGTCAATCACCGTAGATGTTGTGTTTCTGGTTCTTACGATCCCTACACCCGGAGAATTGGCTAGCAAAGTCGCCTGAAGACCTGTTCCGTAACGGAAAGAAAATCCAATTGCGTATACCCCTGTACTTGGAACAGTATACGTATGGTCGCTATCTGAAAAAACTGCAGTGGACCCTACTGTTCTTTCTGCATTAACGAAGTTTACAGATTGGAAACCGGTTGGGAAAACCGTTGCAGAGACTAAGGTTACGCCTGCGGTCTTTCGGGCAGCATAAACGGATGCCGCCACGCCGGTTGTTCCTCCGCCGGTAGCCAGGTCTGCAATAAGCTGCGGGTTTATCCGGGTTACTTCAAAATCTCCCCCTGTGTTCTGGTTGAGGGCCAGGACCTGGTATCCTGTAGTACTTGCTGCTGTTGGAGCCTGTCTGATTTTTAAATTTCCATTGATATCCAGGGTTGCCTGAGGGGTGGTGGTGTTAATACCTACTGCACCACTCTGGGCCGAAAAAGGAAGCGCCATTAAAGCTAAAACGGCGCTGCAAATTTTAGTTTTCATGTTCATAAAAATTTAATTTTAGTTAAAGGTTTATTCTCAGATAGTTTTTCAAAAATACAGCAACAAATATCATGCAAATAGTAGCTTTAAATTAAATTTTTTCTATTTTTTTTGGTTTATAGATAATAATATTACGTATATGTTGTTTTGGTGTTGAAATATTTACAAATACTAACGTTTATCAATAATTGGAGAAATATAAAAACCGAACATGCCTCTCAAGCCCTGTTTATGGGTTATGGAGAGGATCTAATCAATGATGAAATTGTATTTAAAAAATTTGAATTATTGTGTTAACCCATTGGGATATAAGGGATATGGACGTATGAATGAGAAATTTTGTCAGCTTTTTAACAGGAATTCTTTATAGTTGCCAAGAAAACCGGTGTCAGTACCTAAGGCTGCCAATTCTTCCAGAGCATGGTAATGCAGGGCAGATTCCCACCGGCCTACGACATTAATAAAAAAGAAATAATTTCCAAGCCCCGTCTTCAGGGTTCTGGATTCAATCTTGCTGAGGTTCATTTTACGCCAGGCAAACACAGAGAGTACCTGGTGAAGCCCTCCGGCATAATCTTCAGGAAGGGTAATCAGCAGTCCGGACTTTTCGCCAAGGACTTCCAGAGCATGGTTGGTATATTCTTCATGCTTTTTGGAGATGATAATAAATCTTGTGTGGTTCTGCTCAATATCCTGGATATTCCGGTGAATAATCTGTAAGCCGTATAAATCTGCTGCAAATTGATTAGCCACTGCCGCCAGGTTTCTGTCCGGATTTTCGGAAACGTGTTTTGCCGCTGCTGCTGTAGAGGAATATTCCTGCTTCGGAACTTTTTTAAACTGTAAGTCCAGAAAATGAAAGCTTTGTGCCAGTGCCTGTGGATGGGAATAAATTTTCTCAATATTGCCGGCGTCACAGCCCGGATGCACCATCAGGTGGTGGGCAATCGGCATCACCGCTTCGGCTTCGATCCGGATGTCCGGCGTTTTGTACAGGTAATCCAGCGTCATGGAAACCGTTCCTTCAATTGAATTTTCCAATGGAACAACCGCTTTATCCGCTTCTCCGAGTTCAACCGCGTTGAAGCAGTCTAAAATATTAGCCTGCGGTACAAGTTCTCCGTCGGGGAAAAGCTGGCTGGCGGCCAATTGGGTAAAACTGGCATACGGGCCTAAAAATGCGATCTTCATAAATCTTTCTTTAAATAATAAAATGCTGAAAATAATGCAAGATAAGTATATTCTTTCTTTTCGGTATTTATAAAGGCTGAAATTGCGGACTTATTTAACACTAGTTCGATTTTTTTCATTGATCTGACAATCAGAAAATAAAAGAAGAAGGATAATCAGGAATCTTAAATAAGCTTTTCCTTTAGAGGTAAACCCTATCAGCAGCATATTTACCCTATAAACTTCCGGCACCCAGCTTCCTTCTTCCGGCCATTTTGACCTGGTTTCTACTTTAGGTTGAAATTATTCATTCCAATGAGCTTCAATGAGCTTCATCAGGTAATCGGGGCATTTTACCACTTTATTGGTTCGGGCATCCAGAAAAAACAGGGTAGTGGAGGCTTCCGTAATCTTTATTTTCTCTTCGTTAAAAATTTCATATTCGAACTCGATCCTGACGCCCGGAATTTTTTTTACATAGGTATGAATTTCTAATTTTTCATCATAAAAAGCAGGTCTCAGGTACTTAATTTTATACTCCGAAACCGGCAGCCAAATTCCTTGATTTTCAATCTCATTATATGACATTCCGATGCTGCGGAAAAGCTCAACCCTTCCGATTTCGAGGTACTCTGCATAGTTGCCGTAATAAACGTATTTCATAGGATCTGTTTCTCCGTAACGTACTCGTAATGAGTGTTTTGTGTGTATCATTTTTTATGCTTGATTATACATACAAATATATTTTTAAATAATCAATAAGCACAATATTTTTTTTTGAAATAAAAATTATGGACCTTTGTCGTCCTTCTGAAAAGAGTACTAACAAAAGAATTAATCGGGGCATATTTATGGATGAAAATTTAATGATGATATGGCAGAGGTGCCTTCAGTTCATGCGCGATAATCTCAACGCAGCTGAAGATAGTTCTGACCTGAAAAAACTTGAAAAATCTTTCGATCTGCTGTTCGATAAGGTGCAGCCGCTTTCTTTGGTGGACAATAACCTTACGCTGATAGTGCCGAGTGATTTTTACAAGGAATATATAGAGGATAATTACTTATCCCTTCTTTCGGCTGCCCTGAAAAAAAACATCGGAAAAGGAGTGAAGTTATGGTATTCTGTAATCGAAAACAAACCGGCAGGTCTGGATAAGCCGATTACCATGAATATGAAAGGGAAAAGCACGCCTACACCGAAAGTGCAGGAGACGATGCCGCAAGGTTTTTCATCCAATATCGTCAATCCTTTTGTTGTTCCCGGAATTAAGAAAGTGAATATCAATTCCAACCTGAAATCGGATTTTTCTTTTGATAACTATATAGAAGGAGAAAGCAATAAATTTGCCGCTACCGTAGCAAGATCAATTGCCAAAAGACCGGGAGCTACCGCTTTCAACCCTTTATTTTTATACGGAGGTTACGGGGTAGGGAAAACCCACCTCGGGCAGGCCGTAGGGCTGGAAGTGAAAAGCCAGTTCCCGGACAAGATCGTTCTTTATCTTTCTTCCGAGAAATTCATCCAGCAGTTTATCTCAGCAGCCAAAGCCCATAAGCAGACGGAGTTTGCGAATTTCTACCAGATGGTGGATGTGCTGATCATCGACGATATCCAGTTCCTTTCCGGAAAATCGGCGACCCAGGACAGTTTCTTCCATATCTTCGATCACCTGCACCAGAACGGAAAACAGATTATCCTGACTTCCGATAAGGCGCCGGCCGATATTATGGATATCCAGGACCGGATCGTTTCCCGTTTCAAATGGGGACTTTCTGCAGAGATCAAATCACCGGATATTTCTACCCGTAAGAAAATTATCGTAGATAAATTAAGCAGGGACGGCATCGTTCTGCCTGACGATATGCTCGATTTCCTCGCGGCTGAAGCAAAGACCAACGTAAGAGAGCTGATCGGAATTATCAATTCTGTGATTGCCTATTCTACTGTATACAAGACAGATCTGAGCCTTGACTTATTAAAAGAAACAATCAGCAAGATTGCCGCTGTCCAGAAAAAGGTCATCAATATTCCTTACATTCAGGAGGTGGTGTGCGATTATTTCGGAATTAAAAAAGAGCAGCTTTTATCCAAGACCAGAAAAAGGGAAATTGCGCTTCCGAGACAGTTGGCGATGTATTTTTCCAAAGAGCTTACCAACTCAACCTTTACCAAGATCGGTGCTGAAATGGGAGGGAAGGATCACTCGACGGTAATGTATGCCTGCGACACGATTAAAGATGTTTCGAAAATCGATAAAGAGATCAAGAAATATGTAAAAGAGCTGGGTGAAAGAATCCGGCAATAAGAATACATAGTATAAATACAGAAAATGGAGAATAATTTTATTCTTCATTTTTTATTTAGTTTTGTAGCCTAATACAGTTGAATAATGAACATATTGATGGTCTGCCTCGGAAATATCTGCCGAAGCCCGCTGGCCGAGGGAATTATGAAAACGAAAGTTCCTGCGGATTTCCTTATCGATTCTGCCGGAACGATTTCTATGCACGAAGGCAAACATCCTGATAAAAGAGCCATCGAAACGGCTGCCCACCACGGAATTGATATTTCTAAGCAAAGATCGAGGCCCATCACGGCAGCGGATTTTGAAAAGTTCGATAAAATCTACTGTATGGATGTCACTGTGATGGCGGATGTGCTGTCAAAAGCCCGAACCGAAAAACAGAGACAGAAAGTTTCGCTTTTCCTGGAAGTTTTGGGAGATGACGAGAATGCCGAAGTTCCGGATCCGTACTGGGGCGGAGCGGATGAATTTGAGCACGTCTTTCAGCTTTTGGAAGCGGGCTGCAACAAGATGGCCGAACAGGTTTGATCTTAACAACCCATCAATTCTATTTTAAATTAAAAATACTCAACATGCTTTTTCTACTTCCTGCTTATCTTTCGGAAAACACTTCCATTACCCACTTTGCGCCTGTTATTCGGGATTATATTATGCAGACGGATTATTTCTTCGTAGAAAACGAAAAAACGGCAAGAAAGGTGGTTAAGTTTTTTGCACCGGAGAAAAAACAATCCGATCTGAAGCTTTTTCTTCTGGATAAATACACGGAAAATGCCGATATCAAAGAAGCACAGGAGCTGATGCTGAAAGGGCAGGATTTCGGACTGCTTTCCGAAGCGGGTCTGCCATGTATTGCCGATCCCGGAAACCTGATGGTGAAGTGGTGCCATGAAAAAAACATCCGGGTCATTCCGATTTCCGGTCCGTCATCCATCATTATGGCTCTGATTTCCAGCGGTTTCAATGGCCAGGAGTTTACCTTCAATGGCTATCTTCCGATTGATAAAGGAGAAAAGAAAAAACAGATCCTTCAACTGGAAAGTCAGGTTCAAAAGACCGGTTATTCCCAGATTTTCATGGAAACCCCTTACCGGAACAATGCGCTTTTTGAAGACCTGACAAAATTGCTTTCACCGAATACCAAACTCTGCATCGCAGCAAACATCAACGATCCCGAACACGAATTCATCAAAACAAAAACGATAAAGGACTGGCAAAAGCAAAAACCGGAACTTCATAAGATTCCGGCAGTGTTTGTGCTGGGGAAATAGGGTTTATAATCTCACGCAGATTTGCAGAGGAGGCATATCGGATTCGCATGAAAAAATCAGCAAATCTGTGTGAGAAAACTTCCGGCATTCTTCTTCCAGCCTATTCTTTTAAGTTATTTTTCCTCCTATTCCTACATTTTCTCCAGAAAAATGAAACAACAGGAATTAGCAGAAAGAACGGCCATAACGAAACAATATCTAAAAGAAATTCGACGAAACTGTTCCAGCCTTCTGTTAAGGAATTTCCGAACCGGCTTCCGAAACCAATTTTTGAAGTGGCTGAACTTCGTACTTTTTCCTTGTACAGGCTCAGATCAAGGGTGCTGTAATTCACACGGTCATCGATAAAACGCAACCGGCCTTCCGATACGTCGATTTCGTCTTCCAAAGCACGGATATTTTCCTGGATTTCCAGCATGTCCTTTGTTGTTTTGGCGCTTTTCAGCATTTCCCTGTATTTTTCAAGGTAAATTTTCTTGTTGGCAAGCTTGATCGAAACATCGGTGTATTCCTCCGTGACATCATCAGACGATATGTTTTTGGAAAGAACGAAGCCGATGCCGTTTGAAAATGAATCGATCAGGGCATCGAAATTTTGGTGCGGAACCCGGATGGTCAGATCCAGGTTTTCATCAACATCTGTATTTTGAAACTCTTCTTTCTGTATATACGCTTTGTTGCTCTTGAGAATGATATTTATTTGTTCCCTGGCTTTTTCAATAGTGCCGACCTGGATTTTCATATCGCCGTTTTTGATCACTTTCTTAGAAACGGTATTGTTTTCCTTAGATTCAGAATGGTTTTCATCAGAATATGTCTCACTGGAAGGTATTGGCTCTTCTTTTGGAGGCGGAGGCGGTAAAGCTGCAGCTGTAGAAGGTATTGCCATCATTTTATCTTCCTGTACGACATCAACCAGGCTGGCGTTTAAGGATTGGGATTCGTTTTTCCTGCAATGGATCAGGGCTAAAAAGCAGAATGACAAAAGTAATTTTTTCATGAATAAAAGTTTTCACCAGTCACATCAAAAATTGTGCTTGAAAAGAATCTTTTAAAAGATTTTTTTAATGATGAATATTCCGATACCTAAACTCAAAGTTGACAATAATTTTATATTTTTATCAAATGAAAAAAAGCCTTTTAGCTCTTACTTTTACCCCTTTTGTGATGTTCGCCCAGGATGTTCCTAAACTTACTGACGAGATGGCCATTAAATTATCTGATAAGCCTTTGCACTGCATCAACCAGGAGTATCCAAATAAAACGGCGCATATTATTAATACGGCAAACGAAGTTCCTTTAAGCCCGAAAGACCTGCATCCCAGTTTTTATGGCTGTTTCGACTGGCACAGCTCGGTTCACGGACACTGGATGCTGGTGCGGCTGCTGAAGACAAAACCCAATTTGTCCGTGGCGAAAGACATTGAGGCAACCCTTGAAAATTCATTTAAAAAAGAAAACCTGCAGACCGAAGCCGATTATTTCAGCAAATATCAGTTAACCGGAACTTTTGAACGGACCTATGGCTGGGCCTGGCTTCTGAAGCTGGATGAGGAACTGGCCACCTCGAACCATCCGAAAGCAAAAATCTGGCATCAGAATTTAAAACCTTTAACGGATAAGATCCTGAGTTCCTGGAAAACCTTTCTGCCGAAGCAGACGTATCCCAACCGAACGGGTGTTCACCCGAACACGGCATTTGCCATGGTTTTTGCACTGGACTGGGCCAGGGCAACCGGCGACAAAGATTTTGAGAACCAGCTGATCGAAAAGGCGAAATATTTTTATCTCAACAATACCAAAACCCCGGCTTACCTGGAGCCGGACGGATCGGATTTCTTCTCGCCCAGCCTGGAAATTGCTGATCTGATGCGGCGTGTGCTGCCGCAGAAAGAATTCGTTGTATGGCTGAACAATTTTTATGAAAAACGGAGTCTTGAAAACATTGAAAAAATTCCGGTGGTGAGCGATCTTTCGGATTACCAGACGGTGCACCTGGTAGGACTTTCTTTTACAAGAGCATGGTGTATGAAAGGCATTGCCCAATCACTTCCTGCCAATCACCCGCTGAAAAGTAAATTTGAGAAAACAGCAGTCCGGTTTTTAAATAACGGGTTGCCCCTTCTTTTCCAGGGAAATTACGGCGGCGATCATTGGCTGGCAAGTTTTGCCGTTTATGCTTTGGAAGAGTGATACAGAGTAGAAGAGAACGGAAGTATTATATATTTGAAATAATTTAATTGAAACCGCAATGGCATACAAATTTTATGACCAACATGATGCTTAATTTTAAGAAAAACCAAGCCGCTTCAAATAAAAAAATAAAAAAAATTCAAGGATTAATTAAAAGCTAAATTAATGCATTAACTTCCATTACCCATTACCCATTACCCATTACCCATTACTAATATCTGATCCCCAATTTCTTAAGAATAAAACTCAGCAGCCAGATCGGGCCTATCAGAAGGAATTGCAGGTCTTTCAGGAAAGAGGGCTTTTTCCCTTCAATCTTATGGCCGACAAACTGCAAAATCCAGGTCGCAATAAATACGGAAAGATAGACCATCCAGGAATCTTCCTTAAAACGGATGTTGATGCCGTATGCAAAACTTTCCATCAGGATCATTACAAAGAACATGATCAAGCTGATTAAAACGGAAAGCCGCATATAAAAAAGCGTCACCAAACCGATGGCTATGAAGCTGACATAACTGATTTCCCCAATGTACCGGAAGCCGATGGATTTGGACGGAATAATGGAAATAAAACCCAGGATCGTCCAGAAAATCAGCGGTACACAGATCCAGTGGATCAGCTTATTGGTAGAATTTCTATGGCTTTCGGCATATTCTGCAAAGAGTAAATCGATCTTTCTCATATCAGTCATTTGGAAAACACTAAAATAATAAATTTTTGCAATCGCTCAAGAGATTGCTTACATTTGTCTTATGTCTGTCCTGGAAAAATTCGGCGTTGAGATTTTTACGCAACATAATATCTTCGACCGGATTGCGGTTGATAAGCCGTTCCGTCCTGATAACCCGGCGTTTATATTTGTAAAGACGGGAACGATTAAACTTAAACAGCATTTCCGGGATCTGGAGCTTTCTGCGAATATGTTTATGGTGACGGATCCGCAGACGGTTTATGAAATGATTTCCGTAAGCGATGATTTCCAGTCGAGGATGGTTTCTTACAAACGGGAATTTATTTCGGCCTTGTCTTTGAAATTCAACCGTTTGATTACCTACCGGTACTTCAGGCAGCAGATGAATATCGGCGTTCCCTTTGAACCGGGCGAAATGGAAGTGGTCTGGAAAAGCGTTAATTTCCTGAAATATATCCTGGATTCGGAGACGGAAATGACCTACAAAAAGGAAATCGTGGAGCACCTGTTTTCCGTTTTCTGTTATCAGATGGCCGGAATTATTTCTAAAGAAGACAGCAACTCCATGAGCCAGATGTCGAGACAGGAGGAAATTGTTTTTATTTTTCTGAATGATCTTTCCCGATACCATCATACGGAGCGGAGCGTAGAGTTCTATGCGCAGCGTCAGTCGGTTACAACCAGACATCTGTCGGCTGTGGTAAAAGAAGTGACGGGAAAGTCGGCGGGTCAGGTTATTGCTGTCATTGTCATGAATGAGGCTAAAGTATTGCTGAATTCCTCTACAAAGCCTGTTTCGGAGATTTCTGCGATGTTGGGATTCAGTGATCCGTATTCATTTTCACATTTTTTTAAAAAGCATCTGGGCGAAAGTCCTTCCCGTTACAGAAATCAGTTTGAAAGCTGAAATCTTACATTTGAACATCTTTTTCCAATTATTAAACATTTGTTTGAGGTTCTGACGGCTGTACCTTTGTATCCGTAAAACAAGGTAAAATGGTTAAGAACATAAAAACAGCGCTATCCCTCGTGATAGCCTTATTTCCTGCGCTGTTTTTTGCACAGGAAATAAAACAGATGACGGCAAACGAGGTTGCCGAGCTAGCGGTGCAGAATCATCAGCAGCTGAAAGTCTCCGCACAGAATATAGACATTGCCCGTCAGAATAAAGAAATCGTAAAGCTTCAGAAATTACCGGCCATCACGGCTTCTGTAAGCCAGTTTTATCTGGGAGACGTCGTGGCGATCGATAAAGACTTTTCCAATTCCACCCCTATTCCGATGCCGCATTACGGAAGTTCATACGCCGTGCAGGCCACCCAGCTGATCTTTAAGGGAGGATTGGTAAACAAATCGGTGGAAATGGCCGGGCTTCGTGAGCAGCTTTCGGAGCTCGATCTGGAAAAAAACAAACAGGATGTTAAATTTCTCGTGATTTCCAATTATCTGGATGTCTACAAGATCCTGAACCAGCAGAAAGTTTTTGAGAACAACAAGAAGCTGGCCCTGGAAAGGCTGAAAAATATTCAGAAGTTCTATCAGCAGGGGATGGTCACCAGAAATGAGGTGATCCGTGGTGAACTGGCGATCAAAAACCTGGACCAGGGAATTTTAACCTTAATCAATAATAAAAAGATACTGAATTATAATCTGAATATCGCTTTGGGATTACCTGAAGATACGGAAATTATCCCTGTGGAAAGCTTGGACGTAAAAGAAGCCGGAATCGGGATGCCGTATTATCTCAACCTTGCGCATGACAGCAACCCGCTGTTGAAATCTGCAAAAACCAATGTGTATGTCGCGGATAAAAATATCGAGATCATCAGGACGGATAAGATGCCGACGATTGCCGGTTTCGGAGGATATACGATGCAAAGACCGGTTACTACCAGAAATCCTGTTCTGGATATATATGCGGGCGGGTGGCAGACCGGTATTTCCGTAAGCTATAATATTGACAATCTGTATAAAACAAAAGAAAGGGTAAAGCTTGGGGAGATCCAGAAAAGCCAGGCCGGAGATGCGGTGGTTTTAACACAACAGAACATCGATATGGCCGTAAACGCAGCGTATGTAAAATATCAGGAATCTTTACAGCAGGCGGATATTCTGAACGATGCTAAAAAGCTGGCCGAAGAAAACTATAAAATTACCGAAGCCAAATACCTGAACCAATTGGCTGTACAGGCTGAAATGATCGATGCGCAGAACCAGAAGCTCCAGTCGGAGCTGGATTTTGCCAATGCCGAAATCAACGTGCTGTACCAGTACTACAATCTTCTGAAATCTACCGGAACTCTTTAATTTTAAAACTTAAAACAATGGAAAACAAGGAACAAAATACATCATCAGCACAACAGGCTCCCATTAAAGCCGGAGGTGCTGCCAATAAAAAAGACAGGAAGAAAAACAAAATAAAAGCAGTGGTTTCCAATATCGTCGTTTTTGCGGTGATCGGCTTCGGGCTGTACTGGCTGATTGCCCAATACTTTCACATCGGCGATAAAACCTATACGGAAGCGGCTCAGGTAGAGGAATTCATCAACCCGATCAATACCCGGGTATCGGCTTACATCAAAGAAATTAAATTCATGGAACATCAGAAGGTGAAAAAAGGTGATACGCTGGTTATCCTCGATGACAGTGAAATCCTGACCCAGATCGGGCAGGCGGAAGCGGCTTATCAGAACGCGCTGGCGCAACGGTCTGCGACCAGTTCATCGGTGAATACCGTTTCCAATAACGTGAATGTGATGGAATCCAATATTGCCGGAGCAAAAGCCAGGCTCTGGAATGCGGAACAGAATTTAAACCGATATAAAAACCTGCTGGCTTCCGAAGCGGTAACCCGCCAGCAGTTCGATCAGGTAAAAACCGAGTACGATGCCCAGAAAGCAGCTTATGAAACGTTAATCAATCAAAAAAGATCGGCTAACCTTTCTACCACAGAGGTGAAGAGTAAATTCGGAATCATCGATGCCGAAATCAAAAGAACAAGATCGGCTTTGGATATGGCGAAAATCAACCTTTCTTATACGGTTATTATTGCTCCTTACGATGGAGTGATGGGACGGAGAACGATTTCCGAAGGCCAGCTGATCCAGCCCGGACAGCAGGTGGCCACGATTGTGCTGAACAACCAGAAGTGGGTAACGGCCAATTTCCTGGAAAGCCAGATGCCGAACATCAGGATCGGTGAGAAAATGAAGATGACCGCCGATGCATTGGGAGGAAAACCTTTTGAGGGCGTGGTAACCGCTATTTCTGCCGCTACCGGTTCAAGATATTCCAGTATTCCGACGGATAATTCCACCGGGAATTTTATCAAAGTCCAGCAGAGGATTCCTGTAAGAATAGAGTTCACCGATGCCAATAAGAAAGAAGATATCGGCAAGCTGAGCGCCGGGATGAACATGAATATTGCAATTAAAAAATAGGGACCGGGTGACGGATGCATGAAGTTTTCAGAATATATTAACATCCAGCTCCCCGCATCCAGCTTCCAGCCTCTATACAAATTTTGACAAACTATGTACAATAAAGGATTATATCACGATTGGGTACCGAAACCTATACAGCTTTTGCTCATCGTTCTTCTGATGACGCTGGTCATGCCGATGGGTGGAGTGTATACGGGAAACATCAGTTATATGGTGGGTGGGACCGGTATGCTGTCGGAATATTATATGTTTGCGAATTATGCTTCGACCATTGGGATGGGTGCAGCGATGCCGATCGTAATGAGACTGAAAATGCGATTCAGGATCCGGGATAAGATGACGGTGATGCTTATGCTGTTGGGGATTTTAAATTACATCAATTCGACAACCCTTGAGCCGGCAGTGATTATCGGAAGCTCCCTGCTGATCGGGTTTTTCAAAATGATCGTGGCCATTGAGCTGTTTTTGCCGGTAATGGCGATGATCGGAAACCGGGGCATGTTTTACGGCGTATTTTACTCGTTTATTCTGATCGTGAATCAGGTTGCGGGATATTGTGCAGTGGAGGTTTCGGTGCTGTATAACTGGCAACAATTTTTTGTGATCATTTCGATCCTGTGTTTTGCTTTGGCTTTGCTGCAATGGGTTTTTATGCATAATCAATATTTTGCCCTGAAAGTCCCGCTGCATTACATCGACTGGCTGAGCATTCTGCTTTTTGTTTCGACCTTTATGTTTTCGGCTTATGTATTCGCCTTCGGGAAACAGCAGGACTGGTTGAATTCAACAAAAATTATGAATGCGAGTATTGCCGCTTTCGTAAGTTTCGCCCTCCTCGCCACACGGCAGACCCATCTGAAAAGACCGTATCTGTCATTCAGAGTTTTTTCCAGGAACAATGTGCTGCACGGATTATTCATGCTGCTCTGCCTGGGGATGTTCATGGCTACGGCGACCCTGCAGAATATTTTCGCGGTCGGCGTGCTGGGATATGACCAGTTAACCAATGCCCGGCTGAATATGCTGATGATCCCGGGAATTCTGGTGGCCGGACTGATCGCTTTTTTCTGGTTTAAAAAAGACAAGCCGCTGAAAATGTATATTTTTTCGGGATTTGCAGGCATGGTGGGGCATTCCGTCATCATGTATTTCTCAATGGTATTGGAATTTAATTATGAAAACTGGTATCTGCCGTTGTTTTTAAAAGGATACGGCATGACAGCTTTATTTATCTCAGTCTGGTTTTATACCTTGGATAAATTGGAGCTGGACGATATGTTGGCAGCCATCGGACTTGCGCTGGTCTGGAGAACGTTTTTAACCGTTGGATTATTTTCAGCTGTATTTTCATGGTTTCAGTACCGCTTCCAGGTGGTAAGCCTGGGGAATCTGGCGGTTTACATGGACGGGATGACCATTACTTCACAAAATGTAGCTGCAAATCTGAAAACCATTCAGCTGAATGCGATTATCGCTGCCAATAAAAAGATTTTCGGATACATTGTTGTTGCGGGCTTTGGGATTTTGGTGTACATTTTTACCCATCATTTCGGCAGAGAACGTTTCATCACCGCCCGTTTTGTAAGGCTGCTGAGCGGAAAATCGGTTATCGCCCGAAGAAGGCTGATGGAAAGAAAAAGATTATCGGAAGAAATAAAAGATGCAGCAGGGTCTGCATTGTAAAGAAACCTTGTTTTTCATTTACTTTGAAGCCTTATTTTAGCAATAAAATGAGGCTTCTTTTCATTCGATACCGTTAATTTTGCAGAGAAATAGATTTACTTGAAATGGTACCTTTGGAGAAATTGGGGAAAAGGATCTGCATTATCGGCCTTAGTTCAGGCGGGAAGTCAACCCTGGCTGAAGCGTTGGGTAAAAAGCTGCAGCTCCACGTTTGCCACTTGGATCAGCTTGCCCACATTCCCGGAACCAACTGGCAGCTAAGGGATAAAGAACTGTTAAGGGAAGACCATGCCCGGTTTCTCAGAGAAAACAGGGAATGGATTATCGAAGGGAACTACAGTTTTTTGATGAAGGAAAGATTCACGGATGCCACGGCGGTGATCTGGCTTGATTTTAATGTACGGGGTTCCGTTCTCCGGTATCTGTTAAGAACATTGAAAAGTTCGGATGCCCGTCCCGGAAATCTTCCGGGAGCTACGAATCAGTTCAGTTGGAAGCTCATCAGGTATATTATTTTCACAGCACCGAAAAACAGGGGAAAATACAGCAAGCTGATCCATGAAACCGGATTGCCTCTTTTGCATCTGACATCTTTTGGCGAATTAAAAAAATATTACCGGTTCTGGGAACTGGAAAGGAGAAGCTGAAATACAGCAGCAGGTAATATATCTGAGACATAAATATAAACTTTTGTATGGCAAACAGTATCTTTGCATCAATAAATGAAACTATGAAAGATCTAATGGGCAAGGCCATCCGGGATTATTACCATAACGAAAACCCGGAAGACCTGCAGACCGAAACGTCCATTTCCGAATTGGATGAACTTCCGGTAAAATACTTATTTCGTGAATTTGACGGAATGAACAAGCTCGAACAGAAAGCCTTACAGCTCGCTCAGGGAAAAACACTGGATATTGGTGCCGGTGCCGGTTCGCATGCTTTGTACCTGCAGGATGAAAGAAACCTGGATGTTACCGCACTGGACATTTCCCCTAAATCTATTGAAATCTGCAAAATGAGAGGCGTTAAAAAAGCGGTTGCCGAAAATATGCTGTATTTTTCAGGAGAAACTTTTGATACCATCCTTTTACTAATGAACGGAACGGGAATTTTTCAGAGCCTTCAGGTGATCGATATTTATCTGAAGAAATTATATGATCTCCTGAATGCCAAAGGACAGATCTTAATCGACAGTACCGACATCCTGTATATGTTTGATGCCGACGAAGACGGCGGGGTTTATATTCCGGCGGAAGGCTATTACGGGGAACTGGATTATATTGTTCATTATAAAGGTGAATCGGAAGACCCGATTAAATGGCTGTATCTTGATTTCAACACCCTGAAAAATGCAGCTGAAAACAATGGCTTCAGGATTGAGAAAGTTTTGCAGGAAGAGGATTCTTACCTGGCTAAAATTACGAAGAGGTAAGACGGGGCATATCCGTAATAATTCATGTAACTCAGAAAAACGGATAACAATCCGATGATAACCGGGACTAATAATGAATCCTTACGGTAAGGAAGTTTTTTTATACTTTCTATCCACAGGAGATAGAGTAGTAAAAACCCCGTAAGGGCAAATAACAATTCAGGACTCCGGTTGAAAACCTTTGTTTCTCCGGTGGTTTTTGTTTCATACATGAACAGGATTCCGAAATACTGGATGACGGTATATGCAATGCCAAGGAAAATAACACCGGCACCTTCCCTGTATTTTTTCAGTTTGAAGAGATTTAGGCTGAGAAGAACGGCACCGGAGATAAACCCGAAGCAAAGGCCGGAAAACATAATCACTTCTCTGGAGTGCAGCCGGATGGCTTCAGGATCATCAGTGATGTGGTCTTTCTGCAATTCTTCCTGCTCTAGTCTTTTGTGCTCTTCGGCTTCCTTTTTCTTTCTGATAAGCTCCCGGATACGGAATTTTTCATCATCTGTAAAAATCCGGTCTCTTTTTTCAAGAATTTCAGCCGCCAGCTTAATCGCCTCCGAGGTGAACCGGCTGTCTTCCCGTAAGTACCGTTCGAGTTCCGGGTTTGTAAGCTTTTGTAAAACTTTTTTCTGTACCATGGCAGATAAAAAAATGGGCAATCAATGCCCATTTTTATAATGTAATAATTAAAAATTATCCGATTTCAATTCCGTTTTCTACATTGCTGTCATCTGGCGTTACAAAAGACAATTTCCCATCCGGTTTTGTGGTCAATAACAACATTCCCTGGGATTCGATGCCTCTGATTTTTCTCGGCGCAAGATTTAACAAAATCATCACCTGCTTCCCGATCACTTCTTCCGGGGTAAAGCTCTCCGCGATCCCTGAAACTACGGTTCTTACATCAACGCCTGTGTCAACAGTCAGCTTTAACAATTTATCGGCTTTCTCCACTTTTTCAGCTTCTAAAATGGTTGCTGTTCTCAGGTCGATCTTCGTAAAATCATCAAAAGTGATCTCGTCTTTCATAGGGTTGGCGTTAGGGTTGGTTTTTTTATTGTTTTGCTTTGTGTTTTCCAGCTTCTGGATCTGGGCTTCGATGACGTCGTCTTCGATTTTTGAGAAAAGAAGAGATGAGGCATTCATTTGATGTCCGGTTTCGATCAAAACAGATTTTGTCTCAACATCGCTCCATTCCGCTTTGTTAATGTTAAACATATTCAGCAATTTCTCTGAACTGAACGGCATAAACGGTTCGCACAGCTGGGCAAGAGCCACTGCGATCTGAGCCCCGACAAATAAAGAGTTTGCTGCTTTTTCAGGACTGTCCTTAATGGTTTTCCAAGGCTCCTCCGTCTGAAGATATTGATTCCCGAAACGGGCAAGATTCATTAATGCTGTTAAAGAATTTCTGAATTCATAATTCTCAAGGAAACCTGCAATTTCTTTAGCTGATTTATTGATTTCCTGTAATTCAGGAGCATTTACATCGCCCTGAGGTACAATTCCATCATAATATTTATGAATTAAAACCGCCACTCTGTTGATAAAGTTTCCGAAAATACCTACCAACTCAGAATTATTCTTTGTCTGAAAATCCTTCCATGTAAAATTATTATCCTTGGTTTCCGGAGCGGAAGACAGAAGTGCATAACGAAGTACATCCTGCTGTCCTGGGAAATCTTCCACATATTCATGGGCCCACACCGCCCAGTTTCTGGAGGTGGAAATTTTATCGTTCTCCAGGTTCAGGAATTCAAAAGCAGGGACATTTTTTGGCATGATATAGTCGCCATGAGCTTTCATCATCGAAGGGAAGATGATACAGTGGAACACGATATTGTCTTTACCGATGAAGTGAACCAGATCGGATTCTTCGCTTTGCCAGTAATCTTTCCAGTCTTTCCCGTTTTTCTCCGCCCATTCTTTGGTAAAAGAAATATAGCCGATCGGAGCATCAAACCATACATACAGGACTTTTCCTTCGGCACCCGGAAGCGGAACCGGAACGCCCCAGTTCAGGTCTCTGGTCATGGCGCGGGGTTTCAATCCGTCATTCAGCCAGGATTTTACCTGTCCGTAAACATTAGGTTTCCAGTCGTCTTTATGACCTTCAATGATCCATTCGTTCAGGAACTCTTCATATTCATTTAATGGTAAATACCAGTTTTTTGTCTCCTTTAAAATAGGTACATTCCCACTCAGCATGGACTTCGGGTTGATCAGTTCGGAAGGCGATAGGGTAGAACCGCATTTTTCACACTGGTCTCCGTAAGCGTTTTCATTGCCGCAGTTCGGGCAGGTTCCTACGATATAACGGTCGGCCAGGAATTCTCCCGCCTGTTCATCAAAATACTGCTCAGACATTTCTTCAGTGAACTTGCCTTTTTCGTAAAGCACTTTAAAGAAATCCTGACTGGTTTCATAATGTTTTTGGGAGGTCGTTCTCGAATATTCATCAAAGGAAATCCCCAGATCTGCAAAGGATTTTTTGATGATCTCGTGGTATTTATCAACAATATCCTGAGGGGTAACGCCTTCTTTTTTAGCTCTTATGGTAATGGGAATTCCGTGCTCATCCGAACCACAGATAAACGCGATGTCTTTCCCTGATCTTCTCTGAAATCTTGCATATACATCCGCAGGAATATAAACACCCGCCAAATGCCCGATATGAACCGGTCCGTTTGCATAAGGCAAAGCCGCCGTAATCATCTTTCTGTTTGACATTTATAGTAAAGTTTTTTGAACTGCAAAGATAAGGATAATCATCGAAAGTTGGCGAAATTAAACCGGCAGGGCTTTTCATAACAACTGAACGGGTGAAAACATTACATTTGGTTAAACGTTTGTTTAACTTTTTGTTAAAATTATATTAATACTATGTTTTGCATATTTCGATATAAGTGATTGTAATTTAATGCACTAACCAAATTGACGCTTTCAATTTACATAAATTTATTTAAATTTTTATTAAAATTAAGTTAATTCTAATTTTTTTTTAAATTGCACTCAGACCAAGCGGTCTAAAATAACGTGACGAAAACTATATAAAAATAATATTGTGAAAAACTTTACAACGGTATTAAAAATTGCGCCTGCCTTTTTATTGGCCAGCGCGATGGCCCATGCACAAACGGACTCTACAACCAAGGAGAAAAAAATTGATGAGGTGGTTCTGGTAGGTTATGGAAGACAGAAGAAATCCGATCTTACCGGTTCCATTACTGCTGTTTCTGAAAAAGAATTTAATAAAGGCGCTATTGTCTCTGCGGATCAGTTGATTACCGGAAAAGCTCCTGGGGTAAGAATCACGAATTCGGGTGGTTCACCGGATGCTGCTCCGAATATCAGAATTCGTGGCGGATCGTCATTTAGTGCCAACAATAATCCCCTAATCGTTATTGACGGTGTACCCCTAGATACGAACAATCCCGCGGGAGTAGCAAATCCACTAAACTTAATTAATCCGAATGATATTGAGTCTTTTTCAATATTAAAAGATGCATCTGCAACGGCAATATATGGTAACAGGGGATCCAATGGGGTTATCATTATCAAAACCAAAAGAGGAGGAGGTAAATTGAGGGTAAGCCTTAATACAAACGTTTCTGTAGGTACGGTAAGCAGATATATTGATGTAATGAATGCCGACCAGTTTACCGACTTTATTAATAAAAATTATCCGACTTTTAACTATCTTTTAGGAGTAGGCGGAGATCCGAATAATAAAACGACACCTGGAAAAATATACAACACCGATTGGCAGAAAGTAATTTACAGAAATTCTGTTTCTTCAGATAATAACTTAAGTATTTCAGGAAGCTTGTTTAATAAAGTTCCTACAAGATTATCTTTAGGGTATAACAGAACGGAAGGGGTTGTCAGAACAAGTGATTACGAAAGATTTTCTGCGGGCTTAAATATTACACCTTCTTTTTTCGATAACCATTTGAAAATTGATTTCAGTTTAAAGGGTTTATTTTCAAAACTGAATGCTATCGATGATGGCGGAGCGATCGGCGGAGCACTTAATATGAACCCTACTTTGCCGGTGTATTCATCTGAAGCTGGTTTGACGGGGCAACCTTATGACCGATTCGGTGGATATTACCAGAATGTTGTATTAAAAGGCAACCAATATCTTATTCAGGGACAAAGCAATCCGCTGGCTATTCTTTTGCAACGACAATCGCCGCAGAGAATTTCCAAGTTTTTAGGTAATGCGGAAATCAATTATAAATTTCATTTTTTACCGGATTTAAGAGCAGTTGTAAATTTAGGTTTGGAAGCGTCACGGTCTAATTTGAAAACCGTTTATGATAATAATGCCATTGCAACGTACAGAAACCCGCAAAATGCCTTGGTGCCGAATGACTATGTATTCAGTCCCGGAGTTGACTATGCTGAACATCAAAGTATTGTAAACCAGACAATGGATGCTTATTTGGTTTATGAGAAAAGATATTCCGGCTTTCTGTCCCATTTTCTTGTTCAGGGAGGCTACTCTTATCAGAATTTCAAAAATGACGGATATAAGGATCAGTACAGATATGATGATGCTACCGGTCTAAGGGTTCCAAATCCCGGAACGGTTTTAAATCCTAATAACAGGTATTATAATGTTCTGAATTTACAGTCATTCATCGGAAGAGCAAATATCGATTTCTATGATAAATATTTATTTACCCTAAACTTCAGGGCAGATGCTTCTTCATTATTTCAGAAAGGTGAAAGATGGGGTTATTTCCCGGGTGTAGGTTTTGCATGGAAGGTTAATAAAGACTTGTTTAACGAATCTGCAAACGTGAATGATCTTAAATTAAGATTAGGATGGGGAAGAACAGGTAATGCTGATATTGTTGGTGTTGCAGGATTTTATCCTTCAAGTGCCTATTTTTCAATTGGAGGATCAAATTCACAGTATTTTCCGGGAGTAGGTACTTATAGCGCATTGCCTTTTAATCCTAATTTGACATGGGAAACTGCAGAAACATGGAATGGGGGAATTGATTTCTCATTTTTCAGACAGGAAAGAATATCCGGTAGTGTTGATGTTTATCAAAGAAAAACAACCAATCTTCTGGCAAAAGTTACTTTACCGCCTGGGCAGGGCTTAACCAATGAGTTTACAAAAAATGTCGGTTCTTTGGAAAATAAAGGTGTGGAACTTAACTTAACGGTTGTTCCTGTAAAAACTGAAAATCTAAACTGGTCGGTGTCCGGAAATTTTGGGTATAATGATTCAAAAGTTTTGAGTTTGGGAGATGTAACTAATCTGCAGGATTTAGGCAGTACATTGCCTGTAGGAACCGGAGTTAAATTAGCTACCAATATTGTAGGAGGCCAACCTTATTCTGCATGGGTATTACAACAGGTTTACGATGCTAACGGAAAGCCGCTTGATAATGTATATGTTGACAGAAACAACGACGGTATCATTAATGAGAATGACAGATACTTTAAACCTATAAGACCAAGATGGACTTACGGTTTCAGTACTTCCTTTAATTATAAAAACTGGGATTTCAATGCCGCATTCCGCGGACAGATCGGAGGACTTGTTTATAATACAAGAAAAATAGCACAGGGACTAAAAAGCTATACCATTCCTTCAAACTCTTTGAATTTGAACAATACCTTAGTCTCAACTGCAGATTCACCATTTACTATCTCAGATAACTTATATCTGTCAGATTATTTCTTGGAGGATGCATCGTTCCTGAAATTGGATAATATTACTCTAGGATATTTATTTAAGAATGTATTTAAAAGTACAAATGTAAGAGTATATGCTTCCGTAAATAATGTGTATACCTGGACCAATTATACAGGGCAGGATCCTGAAAATTTCACAGGGATTGATAATAACTTTTATCCGAGACCAAGAATATATACTGTCGGATTTAACTTTAATTTCTAAAAAATATTAAAATGAAAAATACTAAATATAAAGTACTGGCTCTTTTAACATTTCTGGCTTTAAATACAGCTTGTATAAATGACCTGGATACACAGCCGAAGGTAGAACAGACTTTAGAAAATCTCTTGGCAGCAGATCCTAATGCTGTAGAAGGTTTATTGTCAAGACTATATGCAAGTTTTGCGCTTTCCAGTGTAGAAGGGCCTGATAAATCTGATATTTCAGGAGCTGATCCCGGAGAATCACCATTCGTAAGAGGATTGGTAAATTTACAGGATTTTACTGCCGATGATATGAAAAACAGATGGGGAGATAATGGATTGGATCAGCTGACCACAACGGCAAACTGGACTTCAAGCAATAAGTTTTTCAAGTATGTATATGACAGAATTTATTATACCGTTCCACAGGCCACGAATTTGATCCTTATCATGAAAAGCGATCAGGTAAATTATGCAAATAAAAATCAGGTAATTGACGAATTGAGATTTCTCCGATCTTTATCTTATTATTATCTGATTGACTTATTTGGCAAAGGTGTATTAGTAAATGATCAGAACTTCAATACATCTACACCATTACCTGAATCTTCGAGAAAGGATTTATTTAATTTTGTAGAAAGTGAATTATTAGCTGTGGAAGCAACGTTACCGGTAACTAATTCTTATGGAAGGGCAAACAAATCCTGTGCAAGAATGTTGCTGGCCAAATTATATTTAAATGCAGAAGTTTACACAGGAACAGCAAGATATAATGATGCTGCTGTCTACATTAATAAAATTATAAATGAAGGAGGTTATCAGCTGGAGTCTAATATAAGAAAGAATTTCTCATCGGATAATAATACTTCCAAAGAAATTATATTTCCTCTGATTGCAGATGCCGTTTCCAGCCAGAGTTTTGGGAATACCACCTATTTGGTTAATGGAAGCATCAGTACCGATACTATGGTTCCAGCAGATTTCGGTGCCAAACAGGGTTGGGCTGGTCACAGAGCGACAAAAGCATGGTATGGTTTATTTGGAAACAGTATTGCCGATCTTCAGGCAAGTCCTGATAAAAGAGCAAAATTGTTCTGGACCCAAGGTCATAATTGGGAAATGAATGATTATAAAGCGTGGACGGATGGTTTGCCTTCAGATAAGTTCTGGAATAAAGATTCTAATGGTACTGGAGGTGCGACAGATTATTCCTCTACAGATTTTCCTCTTTTCAGATTAGCGGACGTTTATCTTATGTATGCTGAATGTGCACTAAGAGGAGCTTCCGGAACTACCGTTGCTCAAGGTCTGACTTATGTAAATCAGGTAAGGGGCAGATCTTCCGCATTACCATTAGGAACACTTACCCTTGACAATCTTTTGGATGAAAGAGCAAGAGAATTGAATTTTGAAGGGATGAGAAGACAGGATCTAATCCGGTTTGGGAAATTTACTGGAGGATCTTATCTGTGGCCATGGAAAGGAGGAGTGAAAAACGGAACTTCTATTTCTGATAATTACAAAGTGTTTCCTATACCCAGCTCAGCACTTCAGTCAAACCCTAATCTTACTCAAAATCCTGGTTTCTAACCTTAAATTAATTCAAAATGAAAAATATCTTTAAAATATTTCTGTTGGGAATTATAAGCTTTCTTATAGTTTCATGTAGAGAAGATGATGACAAGGTAACCCTTAATAATATGTCGGCAGGAAATCTTTCAGTAAATAAAACAGCAGTAACGCTTAATGAAGCGATTGCGGATCAGTCTGCCCTTACATTTACTTATACCAACCCCACATTCAATCCAAATGTAAGCATTTCCAATACCGTTGAGTTTGCCGTTGCAGGAAGTAATTTCAGTCCTGTTGCAAGTCAGCCAGTATCGATGGATCAGAAGACATTTTCTTTAACCCATTTACAACTTAACGTTATTTTATCAACTTTAAATGTTGCACCTAATGTTGCCAAACCAATTGAAGTAAGATTAAAATCAAGTTTAAATACAACAACAGCGTATTATTCTAACGTGGTTACAGTCAACATCACCGGCTACACACCAAACCCTGATCTGATCTATCCTAAAATCAATGTTCCTGGAGGATATGCCGGAGCGGCAGGATATGCAGACTGGACGCCTGGTAATTCCCCGAACTTATTTTCACCTTCAAAAGATGATAAATACAGAGGGTTTATTTACGTAACCAATCCGAACAGCGAATATAAATTTGCCATCAACCAGGACTGGCCAGGAAATAAAGGGGATGATGGTACCAAAACCGGGAAGCTGAAAGCGGACGGCGATAATATTAAAGCGCTTGCTGCCGGAACCTACTATGTTAATGTAAACTGGGCTTTAAATACCTATTCATCGGTAATCGCCAATTTCGGGGTCATCGGTGATGCAACGCCTACCGGTTGGGGATCGGATACGGATTTCGTTTATAATCCGGCAACAAAAACCTATGTCATCAATTCAATTGCGCTTACTGCTTCAGGGGTCTTTAAGTTCAGAGCAAATGACGATTGGGCCATGAAGTTCCAGCCGGAAAGCACAGATCAGACATTGGTTTCAGGAACAGCAGTTAAATCTTTTTTAAGTGCTGAAGGAACCGTAACCGGAGATCCGGCCTATAAAGTTTCACAGGCAGGAAATTATAAAATCGAATTGGATTTACATAATTCAGCATACTACAAGCTGACCGTAACAAAATTGTAAAACATAACAAATTTAAAACAGCAAAGTGTTGCTTATCGGCAGCACTTTCTTTATTTTTAAAGCGTATAAATAGTCATTATGAAGAAAATTACGATGGGGGCGGTTCTGTTCTCAATGATGTTTGCAGGAGTGAACGCACAGACGTTACAGTCGCCGGACGGAAAATTCCGGATGGATTTCCAATTGAAGCAGGGCGTACCGTATTATAACTTAAAATACAACGAAGCCGTGGTGGTGGAAGATTCCAGGCTGGGGCTGAGGTTATTCAAGGATACGGCCATTAAATTTGCCTCTGAAATTGCCAAGCCGGAAGACGCCAAATTTGATCTGAACAACGGATTTTCCAAAAAAGCGGAAACCAGGGATTCCAAAAACGAAACCTGGCAGCCGGTGTTGGGCGAAAAGAAAAATTATATCAACCACTATAACGAGCTGGCGGTAACGTTGCATCAGGATGCAACCGACCGGGACATCGTCGTTAAATTCAGATTATTCAATGACGGGCTTGGATTCCGTTACGAATTCCCGCAGCAGAAAAACCTGAACTATTTCGTGATCCGCGAAGAAGATTCCGAAATCGACTTCCCGACCGATATGAAAGCGTGGTGGATTGCTGCAGACTACGATTCCCAGGAATACCAGCCGCAGACCACAAAAATCTCCGAAATACCGGCGAGATGGCCAAACTCTTTCGACAGCAACGCCTCCCAGAAGATGGTACCGAACGCGGTACAGTCGCCGCTGATGCTGAAAAAGGAGGGCAAAGAACCATTGTATGTAAATCTTGGGGAAGCTGCTGTATTGGATTATCCGGCTTCCAACCTGGAAGTGGATGCCGTGAATTTCAAATTCAAAACGCATCTAACACCGGACCGACAGGGCGCGAAAGGCTATATCCAGACGTCGTCGGTTTCCCCGTGGAGAACCATTATCATTTCCCCAAAAGCGGAAGAAGTATTAGGTTCCAAAATGATGTTCAACCTCAACGAACCTACGAAATATACCGACACGTCCTACATTCACCCGACCAAATACATGGGCGTATGGTGGGAGATGATCATCGGAAAGTCCCAATGGGCGTACTCCACCGCAGAAAATGTTCACATCGGGGTAACGGATTTCTCCAAGCTGACGCCGAACGGAAAGCATGCAGCCAATACGACAAAAGTAAAAGAATACATCGACTTTGCCGCTGAAAATGGCTTCAAAGGACTTCTGATCGAAGGCTGGAATGTCGGCTGGGAAGACTGGTTCGGACATTCCAAAGAATTTGTTTTCGATTTCATTACGCCGTATCCGGATTTCGATATCAAAGCGCTGAACGAATATGCCCATTCTAAAGGCATGAAGCTCATCATGCACCACGAGACCTCCGGTTCCGCCACCAATTACGAACGTTGGGCCGACAAAGCCTTCAAATTAATGAATGACTACGGTTATGACGCCGTAAAAACCGGTTATGTAGGTGACATCATCCCAAGAGGCGAACACCACTATTCCCAATGGACCATCAACCATTATTACAGGATCGCCGAAAAAGCCAACGAATATAAAATTATGGTCAACTCTCACGAATCCGTTCGTCCGGGCGGGGAAAGCAGAACTTATCCGAACTACATCTCTGCGGAGGCCGCGAGGGGAACCGAATTTGAGGCATTTGCCGGAAACAATCCCGATCACCAGACCATTCTTCCGTTTACCCGATGGATGGGCGGGCCGATGGATTACACGCCGGGAATTTTCCAGACCAAGCTGGACTACTATTTCCCTGGCGACAAACGTTTTGTGAAAACCACGCTGGCTAAACAGCTTGCCCTGTATGTGGTGATGTATATGCCGTTGCAGATGGCTGCAGATTTACCGGAAAACTATAAGCGTCACATGGACGCCTTCCAGTTCATCAAGGACGTTGCCGCAGACTGGGACGATACCAAAATCTTATCCGCTGAGCCGGGAGATTATATCATCACAGCCCGGAAAGCCAAAGGTACCGAAGACTGGTTCGTAGGCGGGATTACCGATGAAAACAAACGCGAGTACACCGTGGATTTCTCTTTCCTCGACAAAGGCCGGAAATATGAAGTAACTGTATATGAAGACGGAAAAGACGCGGATTACGTCAACAACCCTCAGAGCTACAACATCTATAAAAAGACGGTCACCAACAAGTCTAAAATCAAGATCAATATGGCGAGGAGCGGTGGATTTGCCATCTCTGCGAAGCCGGTGAAATAAAACGGAAACCTCCTGAAGAACATTGATTTTCAGGAGCTTTTTCCCACTCTCCGCTCATACTCCTCGCGCCGCCGCCTGGCCAGCCCCGCTGTGGGGTAACCGCTGCGATCGGGGCTATGGGCGGAGAGCCTTTTAAGAAACCATCGTGAAAAATACATCCGGATCACTTCCGGAACACTGAGAATAAAAAATCAGTGGTATGTCCAGATCAACGCTGATTCAAGAATAATAAAATATGAAAAAAATATACATCACCTTTGCCGTATCTGTGGCTTCTCTTGCATTTTCGCAGAAAGCGCTGGACCGGGTGGAGCCGGCATTCTGGTGGAAAGGAATGAAAAACCCGGAACTTCAGATCCTGGTCTACGGAAAAAATATTGCCAGCAACGACATCGAACTTTCAGACGGCGTTCAGGCCAAAGAGATCCGCAAAGTGGAAAACCCGAACTACGTTTTTGTTACGGTAAACACCAATGAAATCAATGTTCCGCAGTTTAAGATCAACATTAAAAAAGGAAGGAAAAATATCGGTTCCTATACTTACGAGCTGAAACAGAGAAATCCAAATTCAGCCAACCGGGAATCGTTTACCTCAAAAGACGTAATGTACCTCATCATGCCGGACCGCTTTGCAAACGGTGACGAAAAAAACGATTCGCAGCCTTACCTGACGGAAAAAGCCAACCGCAGCCTTCCCAACGGCCGCCATGGCGGAGACCTCAGGGGAATCATCAACAATCTCGATTACATTCAGAACTTAGGTGCCACCTCAGTCTGGCTCACCCCGGTGAATGAAGACAACGAAAAAGTCTATTCCTATCACGGCTATGCCCAGACTGACCTCTATAAAATCGACGGCCGTTACGGAACCAACGAAGAATACCGGGAACTCTCCCGCAAACTGAACCAACGGAAGATGATGCTGGTGATGGATTACGTCACCAACCACTGGGGAATTTCCCACTGGATGATCAAAGACCTGCCGACCAAAGACTGGATCCACACGTTCAGCGATGAAGAGAAAGGCTTTAAACGTTCCAACTACAAAACTACCACTCAGTTCGACACCAACGCTTCCCAAATTGATAAGCAATCTGCACTCGACGGCTGGTTTGACACCACCATGCCGGACATCAACCAAAGCAATCCGCTGGTGCTGAAATACCTTACCCAAAACGCCATCTGGTGGATCGAATATGCCGAACTCGGCGGCTTCCGGGTAGATACCTATCCGTATAACGATAAGGAAGCCATGGCCCAATGGGCCAAAGCCATCACCGATGAATACCCGAAATTCAATATCGTCGGGGAAACATGGCTCAGTAGCCCGGCCTACATCTCTGCCTGGCAGAAAGATTCTAAAACCGGGGAAGCGGCTCATTACAATTCCAACCTTCCGTCTGTAATGGATTTTATGCTGTACGGCGATCTGCCCAAAGCCATCCGGGAAAAAGACGGCTGGGACAGCGGAATGAACAGGATCTATAACAGCCTCGCCAGCGATTTCCTGTATCCGGACATCAACAACGTGATGGTCTTTTTTGAAAACCATGATACCGAACGGTGGAACGAAATCTTTAATGCCGATCCGAAAGCTTACAGGATGGCTTTAAGTGTTATTGCAACCGTCCGCGGAATCCCCCAGATTTACTACGGTTCCGAAGTAGGAATGCGCGGCGATAAAAACAAAGGCGGCGATGCCGATATCCGCAGGGATTTCCCCGGAGGCTGGAAAGCCGATCAGCAAAGTGCCTTGACTCCGTCATCACAGACCGCCGACCAGAAAGAATTCTATCAGTTTACCCAAAAATTACTGAACTGGAGAAAAGGGAAAGACGTCATCCATACCGGGAAAACCAAAAATTTTGTTCCCCAGGATAATGTTTTTGTGTATTTCAGGTACAACGACAAGGAAAGCGTCATGGTGGTTCTTAATAACAATGACCAGGAAAAAACCGTTGATGTCAAACATTTTGCAGAATCGCTGAACCCATTTACAACAGGAAAAGATATCGTTTCCGGAAAAGAATTCTCCGTAAAAGAAAATTTCAGAATTCCTGCAAAAACCTCAATGGTCATCGAATTAAAATAACAGATCAAACCTCTTCAAACCTCATCGGTTTTCAGAACCTATGAGGTTTAAACAACAATTACCATCCAACATGAAAAAAACAACCATACTTTTCACATTTCTGCTGATGCTGCTGAGCTTTTCACCGGTTTCCGCACAGGCAAAGCATGAAAATGAAAAAGCCGCCATCAGCACCATGCTCGACGGCTTCAATGTCGCAGCAGCAAAAGCTGACTTCAATACCTATTTTAATTATTTCGCAGACGAATCCACTTTCATCGGAACCGATGCCACGGAAGTCTGGGATAAAAAAGCATTTATGGTCTGGGCCAAACCGTATTTCGACAAAAAATCCACCTGGAACTTTACCTCACTGAAAAGAAACATCTATTTCAGCAAAGACGGAAAGCTTGCGTGGTTTGATGAGCTGCTCGATACCCAAATGAAGATCTGCCGCGGCTCGGGAGTCGTGGAAAAGATCAACGGACAGTGGAAAATCAGGCAATATGTTCTCTCCATGACCGTTCCGAACGAAGTCGTGGATAAAGTTGTTGCTGAAAAAGCTCCGATCGAAGAAGCGCTAATCAAAAAACTGAAAAAATAATGGCAGAAATGACAGGAAAACAGGATTCCGGCAAATTCGGGAAAGTGAAAAAACCCAATTTATCCATGCTTCAGATCATTAATATGAGCATGGGATTTCTGGGAATCCAGATGGCTTTCGGGCTGCAGAACGGAAATGCCAGCCGTATTCTGGCTAATTTCGGGGCCGACGTTCATGAACTATCATGGTTCTGGCTGGTGGCACCGGTTACGGGATTAATTGTTCAGCCGATCATCGGTCACATGGGCGACAACACGTGGAGTCCGCTCGGAAGAAGGAAACCTTACTTTCTGATCGGGGCTATTCTGTGCGCCATTGGTCTGGTCATGCTTCCGAATGCCGCTTCTGCCACGCAATTGATGGCTGCCAACGTATTGCTGCTCGCAGTGATTTTCCTGGCGATGATGGATGCTTCCATCAATGTCGCGATGGAACCGTTCCGAGCGTTGGTAGGAGACATGCTGCCGAAGCATCAGGGAACCGTCGGTTTTTCGGTACAGACCATCCTGATCGGGATCGGAGCGGTAATTGGTTCTTATCTGCCGGACTGGCTTACGCAACTTGGGGTTTCAAATGAAGCCGCAGCAGGTTTTGTAGCCGATAATGTAATTTACTCTTTTTATGTAGGAGCAGGTTTTCTTCTACTGACCATTATTTATACGATCGTCACCACCAAAGAGTACTCCCCGGCAGAATTTGCTGCTTTCGAAGGAGGAAAGGACGTGGCGCCGCCTTCCAAGTTCATGGATATTTTCAAAGATTTCTCCAATATTCCGCCTCAGATGAAAAGGCTCGGGATTGTGCAGTTTTTTTCCTGGTTTGCCCTGTTCACCATGTGGGTATTTACCACCAGTGCCCTGGCGACCCACCATTTCGGACTGTCGCCGGACGATACCCATTCGAAAGCCTTCAACAATGCCGGCGACCTTACCGGAAAACTGTTCGGAATGTACAATTTGTGGGCAATTCCTTTCGCCTTTATCTTGACACCGTTGGCCAAATGGATCGGGAAAAAACAGACCCACGCCCTGGCGCTGGCTTTTGGAGGAACCGGCCTTATCCTGATGTATTTTATCAAAGACACCGATTTGCTCTGGATCTCCATGATCGGACTTGGTTTTGCCTGGGCCAGTATTTTGGCCATGCCGTACGCCATGCTGATCGAGGTCATTCCACAGAAAAAAATGGGAGTCTATATGGGAATTTTCAACTTTTTCATCGTCATTCCCCAGATTATCAACGGCCTTTTCGGCGGACCGATCGTGAGCGGTGTCTTTGGTAAAATGGCTATCGATTATGTAGTCGTAGGAGGGATCTGCATGCTGTTAGGTGCGGTTCTCACCCTGATTTTCATCAGATCCGAAGACGAAACCCCAAAAGAAATCGAAGAAGAAATTCAACAGGTGCATTTTTAAAACTATGCTGGTGTTAACTTGAAGTAAAATCGTATTAATAGGCTGGAAGAAGGAAGCTGGAAGTTTCTCTTGCCTCTAAATCAAAAAATCAAATAGTATTGGCTTACGTAGATGAACTGCAATAGTTCATTTGATCTAATCTTTTTTCTATAAAACTGCTTTAGTTATTGTGCTGAAGCAGTTTTTACTTTAATGATATCTAAAATGTAAGGCCTGAGTATGCTCATATCAATAGGAATAGACGTTAGTCCATTCGCAGAAAGAAAGTCAGTTCCACTCGGCCTTAGTTAAAACTTGTAACATACGGCATGATGATGAGGCTTCGAGCAACTTTGGCCACCGGTTTGTCATTGATTCCGTCCAATCTTCGATTTTCCAAAGGGAATCTAAGCATGGTACTTGCAATATTTTACCGGATTAAAATCTCCCACAGATGGATTTTCACAGACTATTTCGAGGTTTCGGCACCGCTCAGTCACGATATAGCCGTTCCCCACAACTGAGCCCTGAAAGGGCGGCTTATCAGCACCACCAGGTATAGCCCGTTGTCAAAATACACAGTGGTACAAGCTTGAAAGGGCGAAATCTTACATTGCATGAGGTAAATAAAAAATCTTTAATCTGTTTCATTGTTATTTATGTTATCAAAGAAATTCGCAAACCTCTTTGAGGTTTCTCAAAAGCTTTTGTGCACTTTTTCCGGCATAAATTATTCAACTTCTTTATAGTACACATATCTTTTGTTCCTTTTGTGGTTAAAATTCAACCGGAAGACACAAGTTGAAGCCGGAACTGCTGAAAATCTTCGATTTTTAATCTAATGTGTTCTAAAATATGCGGACTTCGACTGCGCTCAGCTACCAAAAAAAACTAATGTGACTCATGTGTTGCAACCGCCGTTAATGATTCAATAAGATCTTTTGCCTTTTTGCGGTTAAAATATTCCCTTCCTGTTTGGTTCCCGATTTGTATAATCTATCGGAATTTAATCTTATTTTAAGCTGAAGGAGGCTTATAATCACTAACTTTAAATAAAACAAACGGAAATATGTACGATATCATTATTATAGGAAGTGGGGCTGGCGGTGCTACCATGGCTTATCAACTGGCAGACAGCGGCAAAAAAATACTGGTTGTGGAACGGGGAGATTATGTTCCGGTGGAAAAAGAAAACTGGGATTCCGTGGAAGTTTTTCAGAAAAACAGATACACGACGACCGACGAATGGCTGGATAAACACAACAAACCTTTCCGTCCGGGAATGCACTACAATGTGGGCGGAAATACCAAATTTTACGGGGCGGCCCTGTTTAGATTGCGCGAAGAGGATTTTAAGGAAATAGAACATTATGGCGGGACCTCGCCGGCGTGGCCCATCCAGTATGAAGACCTGAAAGGCTATTACCTTCAGGCAGAGAAACTATTTTATGTTCATGGAAAGCGAGGCTCGGATCCTACCGAACCTTTCGATGAAGAACCGTATCCGTATCCCGCTTTGCCGCACGAACCGAGAATCCAGGAAGTGGTGGACGAACTGTCCGGCTACGGCTGGCATCCCTTTGAGCTTCCGGTCGGCGTGAATTTCGAACCCCATAAAGCGGCCAATGCACCTTACACCTTAGACCGTTTCGACGGATTCCCCGATGCGGCAGAACGTAAAGGCGATGCCCATTTATGTTCACTTTCAAAAGCATTGGAATATCCGAATGTTGAACTCATGACCAATACGAAAGTGCTGAGGTTAAATACGAATGTAGAAGGAGATACCGTTACGGAAATCGTGGTCGGGCAGAACGGCGAAACCAAGACGCTAATGGCAGGGCTGGTTATTCTTTCGGCAGGAGCCATCAATTCGGCAGCCCTCCTGCTGGAAAGCAAAAATGAAAAGTTCCCCAATGGATTAGCGAATTCCTCAAACCAGGTGGGACGTAATTATATGTTCCATCAGAATTCTGCATTGGTCGCACTTTATACAGAACCAAATCCTACTAAATTCGGAAAAACTTTCGGGATCAACGATTTCTATCATGCCAACAAAGGCTATGAATTTCCGTTAGGTCACATCCAGATGCTTGGAAAATCGGATGAGCACCAGATCAGGGCAGACAGTCCGGTACCGGCGCCCGGATTTACCTTTGAGCTGATGGCGAAACATGCCGTGGATTTCTGGCTTACTTCCGAAGACCTTCCGGATCCGGAAAACAGGGTGACCGTCGAAAACGGGCAGATCAAGATCAGCTATACCCCGAACAATCAGAAAGGACACGGCTATTTAAAAGAAGAACTGATCAAAGCCCTCAAAGCTTCCGGAAAATTCGATTCTTTCCTGTTTAAAGGCATCTATTTCAGCAAAGGAATGGACATTGCGTCTCCTGCTCACCAAAACGGCACAACCCGTATGGGGAAAGATCCTTCCAATTCAGTCGTGGATACTTACTGCAAAGCACACGATCTCAAGAATCTTTATATCGTCGACGGTGGCTTTTTTGTTTCCAGCGGTGCCGTAAATCCGGCCCTGACGATTATCGCGATGGCCTTACGGATAGGAGAGTACATCAAAAACAACGTGCTGAAATCATGAATTCCCGTATCGCCAAAATAACGCTCATTTACCTGCTGGCATTTTTCACAGGGCTCAACTTTGTCATTTTTCCGGCACTGAGCAGCGTTTTTACAGATCGTTCCTTATTCGGGCTTTCGCCGGTACAGTTTGGTGATCTGTTTATTCCGCAGGTGATCTGTATCATTGTGTCCTGCCTTGCTGCCCCGTTTTTAGTCAATAAAGCAGGACCTAAAATCATTTTAGGGACAGGATTGGTGCTGATGATGGCGGCTACGGCGGGTTTATGGAGTCTTCAGTTCTTCATCAGTAACAAGCAGGTACTGTTTCCGGCACTGATGGTATTGGTCGCCTGTACCGGAACCGGTTTCGGATTATCCATTACTACGCTTAATCCTTTGGCGGCGAGTCTGGCTGAAAAAAATAAATCTTCGGCAATTCTTATCCTGCAGTTTCTCGTCGGCCTTGGGACATCTGCTTCTCCGCTGATGATGAATGCCATCGGCAGCCTGCAAAACTGGATGTATGTTCCCGGAATCATATTTATATTAGTGGTGGTCCTGTTCATTCTTTTTTTGAGTCTGCGGCTTGAAAAAGAATCACTCTTTCAGCTTCCCGCACACTTTAAAATTCCTTTCCGGCTCTGGCTGTTTTTTACCGTCATAGTTTTTTACGGTTTTATCGAAGGAACCTTCGGAAGCTTCGGCGCAGTGATTCTCAAAAACCAGGGGCTCAGCAATAATCACGCAAGCCTGGGATTATCCCTGTTCTGGGGCGGAATTGCGGTCAACCGTCTGCTGTTCGGAATCTTCTCGAAAAAATTCAGCCTGTCGTATGTCTTTTTAGGCTCGCCGGTAGCAGTAGCAGTGATGCTGGTGATGTTATGGGCTTATCCGGAGGCAAACCTTCTGGTGTTGATGATGTTCCTCACCGGATTTTTCATGGGCAGCATATTCCCGGGCTCCATTGGCTGGGGAACCGTAGAATTTCCGTCCCTGTCGGTGCTGGTCTCCGGATTTCTCATGGCCGCCAACCAGACCGGAACGGGCATTATCACCAATACCTTGGGACATTTCTCAGATCAGACCACCTTAATTCTTCAGTTCCTTACCGGCTGCATGATCCTGATTTTCGTTCTCCTGATGATCCTCCGGAAAAACTCAAAAATTGAAGAAGCCTTTTAGCATATTGTGAATGGTCAATTCAATTTTTGCTATGGAAGTGAATTTTAAAAGTAGGTTAAGGGATTCAACATTGGAGAGAGGTGAATGGTCAACAGTCAATTTTGCTGCGCCGGTGAATTTTTGAAGTCGTTAGCAATTCACTATTCAACCGTAGGGATTGGCATTGACAAATACGAATGGTGTTTTGTAAAGGAATATTTAGAAGCTGTTTGATTTAAATTTTATTGGCTAATCTTCTGATGTTTGCAATGATAATATAGGCATTTGCATTTTCAGTTTTTCTTTCATAATCTTTGGAACACCTTCTGTTATTAAGTGTCCAGGCAATGGTTCTTTCAA